>WNFX01000804.1_pt1 | contig 31435 bp, 25 predicted proteins | sample 5400111 | NCBI WGS metagenome assembly WNFX01 (sample SAMN13153363, study PRJNA577476) | soil metagenome | isolation source: 40 cm soil or saprolite under grassland replicate 1 | place: USA:California | collected 2016-06-15 | reverse complement strand
CTGCGCGTACCCACCTAACGCTCAACGCCGCGGCGTTCGTACTGTTCGCCGTCGGCTATGCCTGGCGGGCCGGCGATCATGTGGAGCTGGACAAGACCAGGTGGGGCCAGCTCGCCTTGAGCGCAATCGCCGTGGCGTTTCTTATCGCCGCCATGTGGCTGGGCGGCAAGCTGACGTACCGCTACGGCATGCGCGTCGCGGGGCAGGGCGATCACCCATGAGCTGGACCGGTGACCCCACCGTCACGTTCGCGGACGGCGCCAGCCTGGTGCTGCTGGACCCGCGCCGGCGAGATCAGCGCCGCGCAAGCCGTCTCTCGCGGACGGTATGGTCAAGAACCAGTCAAGGATGGTTAGGCTTTCCCGCACTGGGGACGATCATCGCCTACGACAACCTGACGTCCAAGGTCTCGATCCTGCAGAACCTCTACACGAATGCCATCCCCGCGGCGATCGTCATCGCCTGCGTCTACATACCCCTCAACCTCGGCCTTGCCTGGGCCGCCACCCGGCTGGAACGGCGTAACCGGCGCCGGCGGATCACCGCACCGGCAGCCATCGGTGCGGAGCCCGAGATGCAGCGAGGCGGCAAGGTGGAAACCGTGACCCGCCAGGGATGACGGGCTCACCCCGAGCGCGGTCATTTTGGCCGCTCCGCCCGCGCGCCGGGCTATCGACCGGAGCGGCGGGTGCGCGGGATGATGACCTACGGAGACGAGCATGCGGATACTGATGATCGCGCCCCCCGGCGCGGGCAAGGGAACTCAGGGCGCGCTGATCGCCGCGCATTTCAACATCCCCCACATCGCGACCGGCGAGCTGCTGCGCGATCACGTCGCGCGCGGGACCGCTCTCGGCCAGGCGGTCAAGGCTTATCTCGACCGCGGCGAGCTGGTGCCCGACCAGATCGTGCTCGACATGGTGCGGGAGGCGATGATCGCCGCCAAGGCGGCGGGAGGCGGGTATGTGCTCGACGGAATCCCGCGGAACATGGACCAAGCCCGCGCGGCCTATGAGATCGGCCGCGAACTCGGGATGACCGCGGACGTGGCGCTGCACCTGCAGGCGGACGACGCGGAGCTCACCCGCCGATTGCTGGCGCGGGCCGCGCTCGAGCATCGCTCCGACGACACCGCGGAGGTCATTGCCCAGCGCCTGGCGCTCTACCACGAAGTGACGGCTCCCATCGTCGCGTGGTACCGCGACCGCGGAATCCTGGTCTCGGTGGATGCGATGCGTTCCGCGCAGGAGGTCGGGCGCGAGATCCTGGTCGCTCTCGAAGCGATGCGCCCGTTCCTGGAGCGCATGCCCGCGCATGAACGGCTCCCGCTGGACCTGACCAGCCTGGGAGAGGCGTTCGGCGCGACCGGCCCAGCCGCCAGTCCATCCGAGTGAGCCGGCCGGCTGGCCGGCGGCCGCGCCACCGGGTGCAGGTCCGCGGGAGGGTAGAACTGATCCGATGCCAGAGCTTCCCGAGGTTGAGATCGCCCGCGGCCTGATCGCTGACCAGGCCCTGCACCGGCGCATCGTGGACGTCGACGATTCCGACAGCTACGTCGTGCGGCCGCATTCAGCCGGCGAGCTGCGGAACGCGCTGACGGGACGCGGCCTCACCGCCGCGCACCGGCGCGGCAAGACGATCTGGCTTGAGACCTCCGGGACCGGCGGCACGGCCGCGCCCGGCGGCCCGGAGCTCGGCATCCACCTGGGCATGAGCGGCCGCATCGTGGTCACCGGACCGGATGGCAGCGTGACCGAGGGCGGCGACCCGCGCCGCTACGGCGCCCGGCCGGACAAGGCCCAGTGGAGCCGCCTCACCATCACGTTCGCGGACGGCGGCAGCCTGGTGCTGCTGGACCCGCGCCGGCTGGGGCGGGTCTGGCTCAACCCCGACATCAGCGCGCTCGGGCCGGATGCCGGGCACGTCACACCGGCACAGTTCCGCGCGCTGATCACGAAGGGGACGACCGCCGTCAAGGCGCGGCTGCTTGACCAGTCCAAGATGGCCGGTATCGGCAACCTGCTGGCCGACGAGATTCTCTGGCAGGCCAAGGTGTCACCCCTGGCACGGGTCGACAGTCTCTCTGCCGCGCAGGTCAACCGGCTCTACCGCGCGCTGAAGTCGGTCCTGGAGTCCGCCAGTGCCCAGGGCGGGGCGCACACCGGTTGCATCATCGCGGCCCGCCACCCCGGCGGCACCTGCCCGCGGGACGGCGCCCCCATGGTGCACGGAACGGTCGGCGGGCGCTCCACCTGGTGGTGCTCACGCGAGCAGGCCCTCCGGGCGGATCGACTATGACGACGCGGGGCTGGTGAAACAGTAGGCACGCCCGACGGCGCCGTGGTCGACGACATCGACACGGCTGGCGGACATCCGGCGGGCGAGATGATCCGCCGTGTCGGCCAGCTGAGCTGAGGACCGCAAGGCAGGTTGAGCGGGATCCGCGGCTGGACCCGTGGGCCGGTGCTCGCGAGCTCCAGGCGGCCGCTGCCCCGGCCGGTCAGCTATCCTCAGGCGCTCTACTGCGTGGGTCCTCATCGCCCGGACTAGGGTCACCGGGCAGCCAGCCGTTCAGCTCGCCCAGGTGCCGCGCCACCATCGCAACCGAGCCTCCGTTCAGACTCGCCAGGAGACCGTAATACGCGTCCTTCACCCAGCCAGGCATCGCATCGTCAGGCGGCGGGCCAAAGTCAGGGGTGATCTGTGGCCAGCACGCCAGCGCGTCCTTCTCGGCCAGTTGCTGGACACGCATATAAGCTACGGCCACCCTCTGGCCGGCGGCCCGCACACTGTCGTGATGAGCCTGAAGCTCGGCCGCCACGGCATGCACTTGCGACACCGCTGCGCGCAGCTCAAGACTTGACATCCTGGCCAGGCCTTCGGCGCATTCGGCAGCGGCGCGCAGCTCTTGCCTGGCATCGTCCAGTTCGCTCACCGGAGCCCACGATCGGGTATCTGCCGTTGACCCGGGTGGTGAGCTGATCGTTGATGATCAGCTGATCGCCCGGGGAGAAGGTCTTGGGGCTGCGCCCATCGTGCTGGCCTGTGCATGCCGACCCTCCTGCTGCTCCCGTCGCGGGCAGCTGACGCGCTGCGGCTGGCCGATCATCGCTTGCGCCTGTGCCTCCACGGCGCTATCCGTGATGCCGGACCCGGGACGCCCCATATCGACACCTCGTCGGCGAACACGCACCCGTCATCGCAGCCCACCCCGAACTGGATGCGGGCTGTTCCGGCTGACCAGCTCCCCGACCAGGACCGGCCCCGCGCATGGTGGGGCTGCTGCCCGTGGCCGGTGTTGCGGTGGCAGCGTTCGTACCCGCCGAACTGGGCCCGGATCTCCTCGTGGCAGCGGGCGGTCTCACGCAGGCTGGGCGGCTCGCCCGGGACCTGGGTCATGGGGCGTCTCCCTGAGCTGCCTGCCCTGTGCCGGACCGCAGATGAGCGGTCATCGTCCCTTCCCGTCGGCGCCGAGGTTCTCCTGCGTGAGCGCGGTGTACTCCTGGCTGGTGGTGGCCTTGCCAGCCAGCGCCGTCATCCGGTCCTCACTGTCGAGGCCGTGCTCGATCAGGACAGCGGCTGCTGTAGAACGCGTCCAGCGCCGGCGGGCACGCATGTCGTCGAGGCGCGCCAGCACGCTGGGCGTGAGATTCACCGAGATCTTCTCGGTCCTGGTTTCCTCCATATGCGGCACTCTACCGCAGAGTGCGGAAGTCGGCCCTGGCCACAGACCGCTGGCCCGGGAGCGCCCGGCGGGCCGCATGCGCTTTCCCCGGAGCCGCCAGCGGCCGTCGTCGTTCGCCCGAGCCCGGTGGCGAACGGCACGCTGTGGCACGAAGTCATGGCCGCCGAGGCGCTCGGTGCTACCGTGGCCAGGTGACCCAGCCGGCGACGGGGGGGTGATGCTCATGATTTACCTAGCCACACGGGTGGGCGGCCGCATCACCGCGTGGCGGGCAACCGGGATCGGCAGATGCCGTCCCGGCTGGGCTTCCCGCCGGGCAGGCCCCAGGCTGGCCCGGCCGGGCCCGGTGAGTTCATGATCATTCGCCGGCAGCAGCAGCGGTCGATGCCAGGCGCGGGCACTGGAATCGACGAGCGGCCGGGCGCCCAGCCGGCTTCCCGCCAGCAAGCAGCGTATAGGTGCGTCCGCGGGCATGCATTCACCATCACGCTCGCCGCCGGTATCGATGCGCCCGCTACCTGGGGATGCCGGTGCGGGGCACCTGCGCCGTCCGCCGGCAGCCCCGATCCCGGCAGCGGACAGACCGAGCGCGAACGGTGCATGGCGTTGCTGCTGCGGCGCCGCACGCGCGCCGAACTCGAGCAGTTGCTCGCCGAGCGCCTGGCCGATGCTGCCCAGCAGCGGGACCGCCCGGTGCGCCCGGCGCATTGACCCGGAACTACAGCCCGAACCGGCTTGGCGGCGGGTGAGTTAGCGCCAGCCGTCAGGCAAGTCCCTCGCGGGCGTGTGGGGGGGTCAGGCTGTGACTACCCCGACTTCGCCGATGCCAAGGGCCTGCACTGGGGCCTTGATCTGCGATGTGTCGCCGACCAGGATGGTGAGCAGGTGGTTCTCCGGGAAGGCCGCGACAACCGCGGCTGTTGCCTCGACGGTACCCGTCTCGGCTAGGCGCGCGTACAGCTCAGCCTGGTAGTTGTCCGGCAGGTGCTGTTCCACTTGATCGGCCAGCGTCCCCGCGACCGACACCGCTGTCTCGTACCTGAGCGGCGCGCTTCCAACCAGGTTCTGCACCGCCGTATCGCGCTCTGTCTCGGTCAGCCCTTCCGCGGCCAGCGTGCGCAGCACCTTCCACAGGTCATCCAGTGCGGGACCCGTCGACGCCGTGTCCACGGAGCCGCTGATGGCGAGGACCGACACACCCATAGCACGGCCTGCGGCGTGCGGCGCCGGCGACCGCAGCACCCGCTGGGCGGCCCGTACCCCGTAGGTGTAGCCCTTCTCCTCGCGCAGAACCCGGTCCAGCCGGGACGTGAGCGTGCCGCCTAGGCAGTATGTGCCGAGCACCAGGGCCGGCCATACCCGGTCGTGCCGGTCCGGGCCGGTCCGCCCGATCAGCAGCTGCGTCTGGACGGCGCCGGGCCGGTCCACGATAACCACCCGGCCGGCGCCAGCGGGGGTGACCGGCGGCATGGGCACCGGCTCGGCGGCGTCGCCGGTCCATCCGCCGAGCGTGCCGGCCAGCACCGCGTCCAGGTCGACACCCGTCAGGTCGCCCACGACGACCGCGGTCGCTCCACCAGGCCGCACGTGGGCCTGGTAGAACGCGCGCACGCCCGCCGCGTCGATCCGGGCGACGGTGTCCTCGGTGCCGCCGCGCGGCCGGGACAGCCGCGCGGACGCGGGGAACAGCTCCTGCGCCAGCTGCCTGGCCGCACGCCGCCCGGGGTTGGCCATCTCCAGCGGAATCTCGTCGAGCCGGTTGCGCACCAGTCGTTCGATCTCGCTGCTGGGGAACGTGGGCGTGTGCAGCGCCTCGGTGAGCAGCCCAAGCGCCTTGGGCAAGCGGGAGACGGGCACCTCCAGCGAGACGCGCGCGCCCTGGTAGTCGGTGCTCGTGTCGAGTGTCGCGCCGCAGCGCTCCAGCTCAGCGGCGAACTCCTCGGCGGTGTGCTTGCTGGTGCCCTCAGACAGCGCACCCATCATGATCGCGGCGATGCCGTCGAGCCCGTCGGGCTCCGCGTCGAGCGGCATATCCAGGCAGATCTGCACGCCCACCACCTGCTGGCCGGGCCGGTGGCAGCGCAGCACGGCCAGCCCGCTGGCGAGGGCGCCGCGCCCGGGCACGGGGAAAGCCCAGGGCTTCGCCTGCCCGGGCGCCGGCTGGGGGTGGAAGTCCATGGTCACGGCCGCGTCGGTCACCGCCCGGCTCCGTCCCGCTTGTCGTTCTCATCGGCTGCGCTGGCCTGGCCGCCGGCCGGGCCGGCCGTGTCTTCTGAGGTCACCGGCTCGTATACCAGCACCGCACGGTTGTCGGGGCGCAGCCGCGCCGCGGCGACCGCCCGGACCTCCTCGGCGGTGACGTCGAGGATCCGGCTGACGGCGGTGAACGCGAGCTGCGGGTCACCGAACAGCAGCGCATACCGGCACAGTTCGTCGGCCCGGCCGGCCACCGTAGCGAGCCGGTCCAGCCATCCGCGTTCCACCAGGGCCTGCGCCCGCTCCATCTCCCCGGCGCCCGGGGCCTCCGCGCGGAGCCGCGCCAGTTCCTCGTCGACGGCGGCCTCGATCTGCGGGATCTCGGCGCCACCGGAGGCTTTCACGTCCAGCCAGCCCAGCGAGGGGGCGCCAGCGAGCCGCACCAGCCCGAATCCGGCCGTGACCGCGGTGCGGTCACGGCGCACCAGCCGGTTGTAGAGCCGGGACGATGTGCCCTCGCCGAGGACGGTGAGCGCCAGCTCGGCCGCGTCGCACTCACGCGTGCCGTCGCGCGGCATCCGGTAGGCGGCCATCAGCGCGCGCGCCGGGACCTCTTCGCGGATCTCCACCCGGAGTTGCGCGCCGATGATGTCGGGGAGCGTGCCGTCGCGGGGCGGCACCTTGCCGTCGTGGGCAGGGATGGAGCCGAAGTACTTCTCGGCCCATCGGCGCGTCTGCTCCGGGTCGATGTCACCGACGACCGCCAGGACCGCGTTGTCCGGCGTGTAGTTCGCACGGAAGAACGCGCGCGCGTCGTCCAGCGTCACCGCGTCCAGATCGGCCATGGAGCCGATGGGAATGTGGTGGTACGGGTGGCCCTCGGGATAAGCGAGCGCGGTCATCCGCTCGAACGCGGTGCCGTAGGGCACGTTGTCGTAACGCTGCCGGCGCTCGTTCTTGACCACGTCCCGCTGATTCTGCAGAGACTCCTCGTCGAGCGCCGCCAGCAGCGAGCCCATGCGGTCCGCCTCCAGCCACAGCGCCAGCTCCAACTGGTGCGCGGGCATGGTCTCGAAGTAGTTGGTGCGCTCGAAGCTCGTCGTCCCGTTGAGCGAGCCGCCAGCGCCCTGGACCAGCTCGAAGTGGCCGTTTCCCTTGACCTGCGCCGAACCCTGAAACATGAGGTGCTCGAAGAGGTGAGCCAGGCCAGTGCGCCCCTTGACCTCGTACCGCGAGCCGACGTCATACCAGAGGCAGACCGCCGCGACCGGATTCAGGTGGTCCTCGGAGAGCACGAGGCGCAGGCCGTTGCCCAGCCGGTGCTCGGTCGCTGTCAGGCCGCCGGGACCGGCCTGTTCTGTAGCCGTGTGACCCACGGGCGCGTACATCCCTTCGATCACGTGCAGGAGAAGTCCTGCCACTGTATGAGAGGAAGCTGCCAGGCGCGGCGCGGCGGGCGGCGATCGTGGTCACGATGGTGATCGACGCCGATGCCGTCATCTCGATCGCCCGGGACCAGGGCATGCTTGCTGCGCTAGCGCCGGACGCGATCTGGGAGCGGTTACGGCAGCGCAGATGCGAGAGGCGTGTTGGGCTCTGATCGGCAGGTCCGTGTCGCGGTTCCGGTTTCGGGTAAGGGCAGACAGGTCCGGGCCACATGACCACACGGGACAGGTCGCCGGCTGATCAGGCCCTTCGGAGGTGACGCGTGAAACCGTTCGTGGTCAACCGGCACGATCGTCTGGTGTTTCCGGCCAATCTCTTTGGCGAGCTGGACTTCTCGGTTCTTGAGACGCTCGATCAGTTCACCGCGGTGATCGGCCGGGATTTCGAGGCCAAGGCACCGACCGGGACCGACATCCTGGCCCGGGTCGAGTCGGGGGCTTACCCGGGGCGCTTCGAGTTACTGCGCGATCTGGGCCAGAACCTGTTCTGGGTCAACCGGTACTCGATCACCATGTTCGAGAAGCGGCCGACGCGCTGGCGCGACGTGCCGAAACATCGCGATGACGTCTTCCTGCCGGTGCTGACCCCGTGGGAGGACAGCGAGCGGAAGGTAGCCGCGGTCGAGGGCGCCTTCCGGGGGCTGCCCGCGACGTGGGACGAGGACACCGAAGAAAAGGTGTTCGGCCTGCTCTTCGATCTGTTCCGCAACAAGCTGCACCACGCCACCGAGCTGCCGGCGATCAAGCCAACGGTGGCCGAGTTCCTGGACCGGCCCGGCGCGCTGACGTTTGTGATGCCTGAACACGACCCGGACTACCCGGTCTTCCGGACCGAGGAGATCCTCGACGCCGACGAGAGGGTCCCTGAGCTGGAAGCGCTCATGCGCTGGGCGATGGTGCTGCACAACCAGTACCCGTGGGACCGCTCGCGCACCGAGCTGCGCGGGCCTGCCGAGATCGGCCGCGACGACTTCGTGGTCGCGTTCCACCCCCGTAACCGTGACGTGATGGCCTTCATCGACCGGGTCAAGGGCACCGGTACCACCAGCCAGCATCCCGGCGGTATGAGCGCCGCCGCCCCAACCCGGCGCAGGCCCATGGAGGCTGTCGCACCGGCCGCCCCCTACCCGCCGGTGCGGATGCGCGAGGCGTTCGCGATCCAGCCGAAGCTGGCGGCGCTCGCGATCGTGCGCGGCGAGCATGTCTGCGGCAACACCGACGTCATCCGGAACGCCAGCTTTTCCTGGTCGCCGATGAGCGCCGACGACATCCGCGCGAAGACCGGTATCGAGCAGCGCCGCTATACCAGCCGGGGGCCGGAGCAGCTGGCCATCCATGCCGCGTCGGCCGCGCTGGCGAAGTCCGGCCGGGCGGTGGAGGAAATCGGGGCGGTGCTGGTCAGCACCTGCACCAGCAACCGGCAGATCCCGTCGGTGGCTTGCTGGCTGTCTGGCGAGCTGGGCCTGCTGCAGACGCACACCTCGGTCGACCTGGTGGCGGCCTGCGCGGGACTGCCGTACGGCCTGTCCGAGGCCATCCGGCAGCTGCAGGAGGTCCAGCGGCCGGTCCTTCTGGTCTGCGTGGAGAAGTTCTCCGACAAGATCGGCAGCGCCCGCCCCTCGCGGATGATCTTCGGGGATGGCGCCGCGGCGATGGTCATCGCCCCGGCCGCCCCGGGCACGGGCGGTGACGTTGAGGTCGTTCAGACCTATGCGAGCGGGCCGCGCAGCGAGGTCAACTCGATCATCTGGCCGAACCCGGAGTTCGATAACGACATCACGGTGTATGGTCCCGAGGTCAAGTCGCTGGTGCAGCGCTACCTTGCTCAGATGATCGATGAGCTCGGTGCCCAGCCTGATCCGGACGACCCCGGGCGGACGTTGCTGGAGAGCATCGAGCTGATCGTCCCGCACCAGGCCAACAAGACGATGATCCTCAATGTGGCCGCCAAGGCCGGGCTGTCCGCTGACCGGCTGTACTTCAACATCGAGAGGATGGGCAACGTGTCGGCGGCGAGTATCCCGATCGCGGTGCACGACGCCGTGCGCGACGGCGTGATCACCCGCCCGACCCGGGTCTTCGCGCCCGGCTTCGGAGCGGGCGCCGTCGGCGGTTACGCGGTGATGCGCATCGACCCTGCCGTCGTCGCCGATGAGGTGATGCTGGATATCCTGGAGGACGTCAGCAGCGGATCCGCAGCGGCGTCGCGGGTGACCGGAACGACGACAGACGACATGCGCGTTGCCTTCGGCGAGTGACCGAATGAGCATCCAGGGACCCCGGCCCTCTTTCCAGCGCCTGGCGATCGTCAACCGGGGCGAGCCCGCAATGCGACTAATCAACGCCGTCCGGGAGTGGAACGCCGAAGGGCGCCCGGCGCTGCGCGTGATCGCCGTGTACACGGCCGCCGACCGGCACGCCATGTTCGTGCGCGAGGCCGATGAGGCGGTGCTGATCGGCCCGGCCGACCCTGGCGACGCCGCGTTCGAGGCCAGCCCCTATCTCGACTACCCCGAGCTGGAACGGGCGCTGCAGGAGTGCCGGGCCGACGCCGTGTGGCCGGGCTGGGGGTTCGTCTCGGAGAAGGCCGAGTTCGCGGAGCTGTGTGACCGGCTGGGAATCATATTCATCGGGCCGTCGGCCGAGGTCATGCGCCGGCTCGGCGACAAGATCGAGTCCAGGCGGCTGGCCGAGCAGGTCGGCGTGCCGCTCGCCGCCTGGAGCGGCGGGCCGGTAGCAGGCCTGGAGGAGGCCCGCGAGCATGCCGAGACGATCGGCTACCCGCTGATGGTGAAGGCCACCGCGGGCGGCGGCGGGCGTGGCATCCGGCTGGTCGGCTCCCCCGCGGAACTCGACGAGGCCTTCGAGCGCGCGAGCTCGGAGGCGTCGAAGACCGCGGGGAACGCGACGGTGTTCATGGAGCGGGCCATCCGCGGCGGCCGCCACATCGAGGTGCAGGTCGTCGCCGACGGCGCTGGCACCGTGTGGGCGCTGGGTGTCCGGGACTGCAGCGTGCAACGACGCAACCAGAAAGTGATCGAGGAGTCCGCCTCCACGGTGCTGGACGCGGGGCAGGAGCAGTCGCTGCGGTCCCATGCCGTCGAGCTCATCCGGGCGGCCGGCTACCTGAACGCCGGAACCGTGGAATTCCTCTACGAGCCCAGGGCACGGCTGCTGTCGTTCCTGGAGGTCAACACCCGGCTGCAGGTCGAGCACCCCGTCACCGAGGCGACCACCGGCATCGACATCGTCAAGCTGCAGCTGCACATCGCGGCAGGCGGCACGCTGGCTGATGTCTCAGCCGACGCGCCACCGGGGTACGGGCACGCCATCGAGGCCCGGCTCACCGCTGAGGACCCGGAGCGGGGGTTCGCGCCCGCGCCGGGCCTGATCGAGCACCTGGCGCTGCCCGCCGGCCCCGGCATCAGGGTTGATACCGGGGTAGCCGCGGGCGATGTCATCCCGCCGCAGTTCGACTCCATGATCGCCAAGGTGATCGCCTGGGGACGAGATCGTGGCGAGGCCCGCGCCAGGCTCTCGCGCGCAATCAGGCAGACGGCCACGGTGATCCGGGGCGGTACCACGAACAAGGCATTCCTGCTCGACCTGCTGGACCGGCCAGATTTCGTGAGCGGCGAGGTCGACACCACCTGGCTCGACACGATGATGGCCGACGGCTACACCCCGCCGCGGCGGCTCGACGTCGCCCTGCTGGCCGCCGCCGTCGAGGCGTACGACGCTCATGCGAAACGACAGCAGGACCGGCTGTTCGCATCCGCCGAGCGCGGGCGTCCCGAGGTCGGCGACCAGACCTGGCACCAGGTGGACGTCCGCGCGGGCCAGGAGGCCTACCGGCTGCGGGTGTCCCGCAGCCGGTACGCCCGCTACCGCGTGGAACTGGACGGGACGACGGTGCACGTCGACGTCGAGCGCCCCGGCCGGTTCGAGCGCATGCTCCGCATCGGCGATCAGGCCTTCGCCATGCTCTCGGTCGCACAGGGCCCGGATTACCTGGTTGAGGTCGACGGGGCGGTGCACCGGATGTCCGGCGGTGAGGTCGGCCTGGTGCGCGCCCCGGCGTCGGCCATGGTGGTGGCCATCCCGGTCAAGGCCGGCGACGTGGTCGCGGAAGGCGACGTCGTTGCCGTCGTGGAGAGCATGAAGCTGGAAACTGCCCTGCATGCACCGGTCGCGGGCCGGGTGGCCGAAGTGCTCGCCGACGTCAACACCCAGGTCGAGAGCAGCACCAAGCTGGTCCGGATAGAACCCGACCCGGGACAGGACCAGGGCGGGGAGCCGGAGCCGGGCAGCAGGGCCGATCTGAGCGCGCTGGCCGGCGTGCCCGCAGCTGACCGCGATCCGGCCGCCACGGCCACGGACGCGCTGGCGGCCCTGCGTTCACTTGTGCTCGGCTTCGATGTCGACGAGCGCGAGGCCGGCCAGGCGCTGCGGCGGCTGGCTGCCGCCCGGGCCGGCCTGCCCGCTGACGACCCGCGGCTGCTCGCCGGGGAGACCGAGATCCTGCGGATCTTCGCTGACCTGTGCACGCTTTCACGCAACCGCCGGGAGCCCGAAGAGGCGGAAACCGACGAGGAGGCCGCCGTTGACGCCGAGGCCGCCCGCAACCCGCAGGAGTACTTCTACGCCTACCTGCGCTCCAGGGATGCCGACGCCGAAAATCTGCCCGAGTCGTTCCGGATCAAGCTGCGCCGGACGCTCGCCCACTACGGGGTCACCGACCTGGAACCCTCTCCCGATCTGGAGCCCGCCCTCTACCAGATGTTCCTCGCCCACCGCCGCGCGAGCGCACACGTGCCGGTCGTGTCGGAACTGCTGCAGTGGCGGCTGCGCGATCCGGGGTCGCTGCCCGAGGACGCCCGCGACGGCTACCGGCAGGTCATCGACCAGCTGGTGTCGGCCACCCAGCTGCGTCACCCGGGGGTCGGCGACCTGGCCCGTCAGGTCCGGTACCGCTGCTTCGACGCCCCGCTGATCGCCCGCGAGCGGGCCCGGGCGCAGCGGCAGGTGCGCGCCGAACTCGACAACCTGTCTTCCGACCCCGAGGCCAGGGCGGCCCAGATCGACGACATGGTCGCCTCCGGCGCGCCGATCCTGGGCGTCTTCGCCGAGCGGCACCACACCGTCATGCTCGAGGTGATGACCCGGCGGTACTACCAGATCAGGCCGCTGCAGCGGGTCCGGGCCTTCGAGCGGGGCGGCCGGCCGGTGCTGACCGCCGAGTACGACCACGGCGGCCATGACTACATGATCGCCGCGACCGTGGCCAGGGGCACGGACAGCGCCGCCGGAACCGACCTGCGCCAGCTGGTGGACTCGCTTCCGGCCAACCGCACCGTGCTGATCGATCTCTACGTGACGTCCGAGACGTCCGAGGACGAAGGCGGTGGCCCGGACGCCCGGGCCGGGAGGATCCGCGACAAGCTCGAGATCATTCCGCGCACAGTTCAACGGGTCGCGGTCGCGGTGCGCCGGCCCGACGGCACGGAGGGGGACGAGCCTGCCTGGTTCACTTTTTACGGTGCGCCGGAGAGCGGGGAGGCGGTCGAAGACCGGACGCAGCGCGGCCTGCATCCGATGGTCGCCGAGCGGCTGGGCCTGTGGCGGCTTTCTGCCTTCGAGCTGACCCGGCTGCCCGCGGCCGCCGACGTGCACCTGTTCCGCGTGCAGGGCCGTGAGGTCCCCGACGATCAGCGGCTCATCGCCCTCGCCGACGTCCGCGATCTGACCGTCCTGCGCGATGAGGACGGCCGGATCCGTGGCCTGCCGCAGATCGAGCGCATCCTCGACGCCTGCCTGGACAGCCTGCGCTCCGCCCGCTCCGCCGACCGCGCCCTGGCGAAGCTGGACTGGAACCGGGTCCAGCTCTACATCTGGCCGGTTGTGGACGTACCGCTCACCGACCTCGACCCGGTCGTCCGGTCCTTCGCCCCGCGAACCGCAGCGCTCGGGCTGGAGCAGGTGCTGGTGCAGTTCCGGATGACCGACGCCAGCGACCGGGACGCCCCGCCCCGCGAGCTGATGCTGCGGATGTCCCGCCCGCCAGGCGCCGGGCTGACGCTGCGCATCACCGACCCGCCGTCGCAGCCGCTGAGCGAAATGAACTCCTACACGCAGAAGGTAATCAGGGCCCGCCGCCGCGGCGCGGTATACCCCTACGAGCTTGTCCCGCTGATCACCCGCTCTCCCGACCATGACGGCGCCCCCGGCACCTTCACCGAGTATGACCTCGATAAGGCGGGCGCCCCGGCGCCGGTCGACCGGGCACCGGGCTCGAACACCGCGAACCTGGTGCTCGGGGTGGTCGCCGTGCCCACCAAGCGCTACCCCGAGGGGATGCGCCGGATCGTGCTGCTGGGCGACCCGACCAGCGCCCTCGGCGCGCTGGCCGAGCCTGAATGCCGCCGGGTGCTCGCGGCCCTGGAGCTGGCGCGGCGCATGGAGGCCCCGCTGGAGTGGTTCGCTCTCTCCGCGGGCGCCAAGATTGCCATGGATTCCGGCACCGAAACCATGGACTGGATCTCCCGGGTGCTGCGCGGGATCATCGAGTTCACCCAGGACGGCGGTGAGATCAACATCGTGGTCAGCGGGATCAACGTCGGCGCCCAGCCGTACTGGAACGCCGAGGCCACAATGCTCATGCACACCAAGGGCATCCTGGTCATGACCCCGGACTCGGCGATGGTTCTTACCGGCAAGCAGTCGCTGGACTACTCCGGCGGGGTCTCCGCCGACGACAACTTCGGCATCGGCGGCTATGACCGGATCATGGGCCCGAACGGCCAGGCCCAGTACTGGGCGCCCGACCTGTCAGCAGCCGTCGACGTGTTGCTCGCCCACTACGAGCACGCCTACACCGCTCCCGGCGAGCGTTTCCCCCGCCCGGCCCCGACCACCGACCCCGCTGACCGGGACATCTCCGCGTCGCCGCACTCCGGGCCGGGTTGCGACTTCACCATGCTCGGGGAAATCTTCGATCGCGAGGTAAACGGTGAGCGCAAGAAACCCTTCGACGTTCGCTCGCTGCTGCGCGGGGTGGCCGATGCTGACCATCCCCCACTGGAGCGCTGGGCCGACATGCATGATGCAGGGTCGGTCGTGGTGCTCGATGCGCACCTGGGCGGTCAGCCGGTCGCGCTGATCGGTATCGAGTCGCGCCCGCTGCCCCGGCGCGGGCCCTACCCGGTCGACGGCCCGTCCCAATGGACGGCCGGCACGCTGTTCCCCCGCTCGTCGAAGAAAGCCGCGCGGGCAATCAACGCGGCCAGCGGGAACCGCCCGCTCGTGGTGCTGGCCAACCTGTCGGGATTCGACGGGTCCCCGGAGTCGATGCGCCGGCTGCAGCTGGAATACGGCGCGGAAATCGGCCGCGCAGTGGTCAACTTCGACGGCCCGATCGTGTTCTGCGTGGTCTCCCGCTATCACGGCGGGGCCTTCGTCGTGTTCTCCGGGACGCTCAACGACAACATGGAGATCGCCGCCGTCGAGGGCTCTTACGCCTCGGTGATCGGCGGGGCGCCCGCCGCAGCGGTCGTGTTCGCCGGCGAGGTAAACAGGCGTACCGCCGCCGATCCGCGGGTGGCCGACCTGCAGGCCCGAATCGCCGAGGCCGTGGATAACGGCGCCCACGCCGATGCCGCCCGGTTGCGCGCCGAGCTGACGTCGGTCCGCCCCGTCGTACGCTCGGAGAAGCTCGGCCAGGTCGCCGACGAGTTCGACAGCCGGCACAGCATCGAACGGGCCCGCAGCGTCGGCTCGGTCCACGCCATCGTCCCGGCCGCACGGCTGCGGCCCTATCTGGCCGAGGCCGTGCAGCGCGGGATGCACCGCACGCTATCCGCGCTCGCCGAGCGGCACGGCGAGCGCGGATAGGGGACGGCAGAGACTTACCGGGTGACTCACGTGGTGGGGCTGCGGATCTTCACCATGACTGCCGGGAGATTGCGGGGGGCATGCTCCGCGGGACCGCCGTGTGCGTCAGCCGAGGAGCGCGGGCTGGGGCGATGTGGGTAGCGCGGTCCCGGCGCCGTGATTAAGCAATGCTGCGCACGGCCGCGGCGACCGGGCTGTCTCCACCGGTCAGCTCAAGCGTCTGGTGCCCGGTACCCGGGTCGTCGAGCAGGGCGGCGATGACCGCGGCGACGTCGGCGCGGGGGACCGTGCCACGGGGGACCGGCGGGACCGCGAGCCGGATCCGGCCGGTGGCGGGAGCGTCGGTGAGGCCGCCGGGGCGCAGGATTGTCCAGTCCAGGTCCCGGGAGCGCAGGTCGTCCTCGGCGGCGGTCTTCGCCGTGATGTAGGCAGCCCAGACCTCATCGGTGCCGGGCCGCGGCGGCTGGCCGGCTCCCATCGAGGAGATCTGCACGAACCTGCGCACCCCGGCCCGCTCGGCGGCGTCGGCCATCAGCACGGAGGCAGCCCGGTCGACGGAGTCCTTGCGCGGGGCGCCACTGCCCGCACCGGCGCCGGCCGCAAATACCACCGCGTCAGCCCCGGACAGCAGCACCGCGACCTCATCGGCCGACGCTGCCTCCAGATCGCAGACGACGGCTTCGGCACCGGCCTTCTGCACATCGGCGACATGGGCCGGGTTCCTGATCAGCCCCACCGCCTGGTCACCGCGCCCGGCGAGGAGGCGCTCCAGCAGGAGCGCGATCTTCCCGTGGCCGCCCGCGATCACCACACGCATGCCGCCAGCTTACTTAGGGATCATCGGCAGAGGTCACGACGTCGCCTCTCGGGCCGCCGGGCGATCCGGCCCCACATGGTCTTAGCCAGACGCTGCGGGCTACGGGGCAGCGGCTACTGGGTGCCGCGGAATACCCGGAGCCCGCTGATGTGGTTGAAACGCCGGGCCGGCCATGGCCAGATCGGCTCAAGCGCTAACCTGGCGGGGCTGGTGCTGATGTGCGGCCGAAGCCGGTAGGCTGTCGCGCCGTAGCCTCGCAGACCCCTGGAGCACTCCGACATGCTTGCGCTGCATGGGTTCTGGTCCCTTCGGGGCGGCTTGTGCCTGTGGGCAGAGGACTCCGCACCCGCCGTCAGGAGCCGGAGCCAGGCGATGCGGTCAGCCCGGCCGCATCCCTTCGCCGCATCAGCCAGCACGCTGGCGGCGATCCATGCCGGTAAGCCGGCCGAGAACGTGCTGCTGCTGCCCTCGCTGCGCACCGCTCCGCTTGACTCACCCGAACTGGTCAGGATCACCCCGCGCCCGCCCGCGCGGTCCAGGGCCGCGCTGCTGCCGTGGACCGTTCCCGTCGTCACGCTCGACGCGGCCGCGGCGCTTACCGCCCTGTCCGAACGCGCCTCCGGCGTCCGCTACGGTGCCTCCGTCGGCTACCTGGCCGACATAGCCGCGTTCGCAGGCGAACTCGTGTCACGCGGCCGGGTGCTGCCCGCCCTGATGCGAGACCAAGCCGGTGCCTTCGCCAGGTGGCGGCCGTTCCTGCAGGGGCCCGATGCCGTCGCCATGCACGCACTCGTCCGGGCGATGCCGCCGGTCTGCCGGGCCGTGCCCGGCAGCGACGATCCACACGAGCTGCTCACCGCCGCGCTGGGGGCCATGGTCGACGCGGCCGCCCGCGAGGCGCTGCCCGGCGGCCTGTCACTCACGCCGCCGCGGCGGGGACGCCGGCCGGCCCGGCTGACCGCCGCTGAGGCCTGGCTGGCAGCGCTCTGCTCCCCGGACGGCCGGTTCGACGCCGACACCCATGAGATCGATATTCTCGCCGAAACCCTGCATCCCTGGGATGAGGTGGGGACCGGCCTGACCGGGCCGGCCCGGGCCACCTTCCGCCTGGCGGAGGCCACCTCCGGGCCGCGCGCCGATGAGCTACCCGCCGAGGAGCTAGACGCCGGCGAGCCCGGCACCGATGAACGGGGCACCGGCGAGCTGGACGCAGACGGCGGCCGGTGGCGGCTGGAGTTCCTGCTGCAGTCCATGGCCGACCCGAGCCTGCTCGTGCCGGCCGCGCGGGCATGGACGGATGACGGCAGCCTGAGCCGGTGGCTATCCCGCCCCCAGGAACTGCTGCTGGCCGAGCTCGGCCGGGCCTGCCGGGTCTATCCCGAGCTGGCCGAGGGCCTGCACCAGCCGCAGCCGTGCGCGCTCGAACTGGGCGCCGACGGGGCGTATCACTTCTTGTCCGTCGCGGCCCCGGCGCTGGACGAGGCGGGCTTCGGGGTCCTGCTGCCCTCCTGGTGGGACCGGCGCCGCCGGCTCGGGCTCACCGCGTCCGCGTACACCCCGGTCGACGGCATGGTGGAGAAGGCCAGCAAGTTCGGCCGGGACCAGCTCATGGAGTTCCGCTGGCAGCTCGCCGTCGGCGATGACACGCTGACCGAGGAGGAGATCGCCGCGCTCGCCGCGGCCAAAGCCCCGCTCGTCCGGCTCCGGGGCCAGTGGGTGGCGGTCGACTCCGAGCAGCTCAAGCGCGGCCTGGACTTCCTGGCGCGCGAGCAGTCCGGGCAGGCCACCGCCGCGGAGATACTGCGGCTGGCCGCCAGCCATCCCGACGACCTCGACACGCCGCTGCCCCTCAGCCGCGTCACAGCCGACGGCTGGCTGGGAGAGCTGCTCGGCGGATCCGTTGCGCAATCTCTGCGTCCCGTGCCTGTGCCGGATCATTTCCAGGCCGCCTTGCGCCCCTACCAGGAGCGCGGGGTGTCGTGGCTTGCGTTCCTGTCCTCGCTCGGGCTGGGGGCGTGCCTGGCTGACGACATGGGGCTGGGCAAGACGGTGCAGTTGCTGGCCCTGGAGGCGGCGCACCGCGCCGACGACCCCGCGATCGGCCCGACCCTGCTGCTGTGCCCGATGTCTCTGGTCGGCAACTGGCAGCGGGAGGCCGCACGGTTCACGCCCAGCCTCCGGGTTTACGCACACCACGGGCCGCAGCGCCTGCGTGGGGAGGACTTCGGCTGCCAGCTGGGCGAGGCCGACCTGGTCGTCACCACCTACGCCACCGCGACCCGTGACATCGAGGAACTCGCCGGTTACGAGTGGCGGCGGGTGGTGCTGGACGAGGCCCAAGCGATCAAGAACAGCCTGTCGCAGACCGCGAAAGCGGCGAAACGGCTGCGCGCGGGCCACCGGGTCGCCCTGACCGGAACTCCCGTCGAGAACCGGCTGGCCGAGCTGTGGTCGATCATGGACTTCCTCAACCCGGCGATGCTGGGCTCCGGCGAGCAGTTCCGGGCCCGGTACGCGATCCCGGTCGAGCGCCATGGGCTCACCGAGCCGGCGCAGCGGCTGCGCACCGTGACCCGGCCGTACGTGCTGCGCAGGCTCAAAACCGACCCGTCCGTCATCGACGACCTGCCGGACAAGATAGAGATCAAGCAGTACTGCCAGCTCACCACCGAACAGGCCTCGCTCTATCAGTCGGTCGTGGACGACATGATGGAGAAGATCGAGAACTCCGACGGGATCGAGCGCCGCGGCAACGTGCTCGCGGCCATGACGAAGCTCAAGCAGGTGTGCAACCACCCGGCGCTGCTCCTGCACGACCGCTCCGCGATCGGGCGTCGCTCGGGGAAGGTGATCCGGCTGGAGGAGATCCTCGAGGAGATCATCGCCGAGGGCGACCAGGTGCTGTGCTTCACGCAGTTCACCGAGTTCGCCGAGCTGCTGCTGCCACACCTGGCCGCGCAGTTCGGCACCGGTATCGCGTACCTGCACGGTGGAACGCCGAAGCAGCGCCGGGACGAGCTGGTGACCAGATTCCAGTCCGGCAGCGGTCCGCCGGTCTTCCTGCTGTCGCTCAAGGCCGGGGGCACCGGGCTGAACCTCACCGCGGCCAACCATGTGATCCACCTCGACCGGTGGTGGAACCCGGCAGTGGAGAACCAGGCTACCGACCGTGCGTTCCGGATCGGCCAGACGCGAAACGTGCAGGTGCGGAAGTTCATCTGCGCGGGGACGCTGGAAGAGAAGATCGACGAAATGATCGAGGAGAAGAAGGCCCTGGCCGACCTGGTGATCACCGACGGCGAGGGGTGGCTCACCGAACTGTCCACTCGTGACCTGCGGAAGGTGTTCGAGCTGTCGGGGGACGCGGTCGGTGAGTAGCTGGTATCCGCCGCCGTCGCGCCCACGGCCCGTCGAAGACGGGCTGAAGGCCCGCAGCACGCGCGGGGCGATCGGCCAGACCTGGTGGTCAGGCCGGTTCGTCGAGGTCCTGGAAGGCATCGGCCTCGGCAACCGGCTGCAGCGGGGCCGGAACTACGCGCGCCGAGGCCAGGTGATCTCGCTCGACGTGGACGCGGGGATGGTGACGGCACGGGTCCAGGGCAGCCGGGCGCGGCCCTACCGGGTGCGCATCGGCATCACCGCGTTCGGCAAGCCCGAGTGGGCCAGGCTGGAACGGGCGCTTGCGGGAAGCGCCTGGTACAGCGCCAAGCTGCTGGCCGGGGAGATGCCCGCGGGCATCGAGGAGGTGTTCGCGGACCAGGGACTGCCGCTGTTCCCCGCCGCGGCCGGCGAGCTTTCGATGGACTGCTCGTGCCCGGACTGGGAAGTCCCGTGCAAGCACATCGCGGCGGTCTTCTACCTGCTGGCCGAGGCCTTCGACGACGACCCGTTCACGATCCTCGCCTGGCGGGGACGGGAGCGGGAGGATCTGCTGGCCAACCTGCACGCCGTCCGCAGCGATGGCCCGCCCGCCGCCGACAACGCGGCCCGGGTGGGCACGCCGCTCGCCGACTGCCTTGACTCGTACTTCACGGTGCAGGGTGAGATCCCGCCGGCCGGCCCGCCCGCGACCGCAAGCGGTTCCCTGCTGGACCAGCTGCCCCCGGTGAACGTCACCGTGCGAGGGCAGGTTCTGGCCGGGCTGCTGCGTCCCGCGTACGCGGCCTTCGGGCCGGCGGAGAGCTGACCGGACAAACCCGCGCCACAGGCTGGCCCGGGCGTGTCAGGCGCTGGCTTTGGCGCGATCCTGCCGCGGACCTACGGTGCCGCCGCACCAAGCACGGAGATGTCAGGCCGAGGCCGAGGCCGCGGGCCGCAGGCGCATTCCGCCTGGTTCGCGCTGGCGTCGGGTCAGCAGGTGGGCACCGCGTTTCGGTCTCCGCCGGATGGCTCATGCGCAGGTGAGCCGAACCAGGTCTGCAGGGCTTCCCGCAGCCCGTCTGCTGGCGCAGGTGTGCCGGTGCCGGCCGCCCAGGCGACGTAGCCGTCCGGGCGGATCAATACGGCCTCCGCCGGAGGCTCGGCGGTGGTGGCGGTGATCACATCGACGCGGCCGCTCCAGGGCTCGGCTGCCTCGGCCAGGTCGGTGCGGCCGGTGAGGGTGAGGAGGATGGGCCGGGCCGCGCGGAGCAGTTCGGCGATCCTGGTGGAGCCCTTTGCGGTGTGCAGGGCGATGTCTGGCATCCATTGCCCGGTCATAGCGTGCGCCGGGCCGGCGGTGGGGGTGCCGTAGTGGACATCGGACCCGGCCATCAGGTTGGTGATGTGGCGCAGGGTGCCCTGATCGCGCAGCAGCTCGGTGAATAGTTCCCGCAGGGCGGTGACGTTGGCGCCCGGTGAGAGCAGCGCCGTCTGCGCGCGGGTGTGCATGATGACGCGCTCGCCCACCGGATGCCGCTCGTCCTGGTAGGTGCCGAGCAGGCCCGGTGGTGCCCAGCCGTTGACCGCGGCCGCTAGCTTCCACCCGAGGTTGAGCACGTCTTGCAGGCCGAGGTTGAGGCCGGGACCGCCGACGCCGCTGTGTACGTGCGCGGCGTCACCGGCCAGGAACACCCGCCCGTGCCGGTAGCGCTCGGCTTGCCGCGAATTGGCTCCGGCTGATCGGCGCAGTGCCGAGGGCTCGCCGTCGGCCGGTTCGCTCATCGGCACGTCGCCGCCGATTACCCGCTGCACCGCGGCTCGCAGCTCGTCCAGCGGCATGGAGGCGCTGTCCTCCAGCGGCGAGGACACCCACTCGTGGACAGCCACCCGGTAGAGCCCAGGCCGGAACATCCCGTAGGCGAACAGCCCGTTCTCGGTACGGGTGAAGGTAGCGGGCCGGAACCGGCCAGCGCCGGGCACCTGCAGTTCCCCGGTGCCCGGTATGGCGACGGGGGGGTGGATGGTGACCTGCCCGCTGCGGCTGACGAAGCCACGATCCGTGATTCCGGGGAAGTCAATGCCGCAGCACTTGCGCACGATGCTGTGCCCGCCGTCGGCCCCAACAAGGAACCTGGCGGTGAGCTCGTAGCGCCCGTCCGGGCCCCGCACGCCAGCGGTCACCAGGCCGGCATCCTGGTGCACCGTGACCAGCTCGTGCCCGCGCCGGATCTGGGCGCCCAGCTCGCGGGCACGCTCTTCGAGCAGCTCTTCCATCCGGCGCTGCGGGATGGGCAGCGCATACAGCGCATTGCCGTCCAAGGCAGACAGATCCAGCGGCAGCGCGCCGAACTGAAATCCCGGCACCGGCACCGGCGGCCCGCTGCTGCCGCTGAACCGCTGGTACAGGCCGCGGTAGTCCAGCGCCTGCACGACCTGGCCGACCAGTCCGTTGGCCTTGGGCGCGGTGGCCCGTTCCGGCAGCCGCTCCAGAACGGCCGCGCGCACGCCGGCCAGCGCAAGCTCACAGGCCAGCAGCAGGCCGTTGGGGCCACCGCCCACAATCACGACATCGGTTGTCATCGGAATACCTCCTTGCCGCGCGCCCGGGCACGGGCATGGCGCGATAGCGGCCCTGCGGTGGGCCGGATGTGGCTGGTGATTTGGGGACTATTCGGTCGCTGGCGCGGGCAGGCCGGCTGCGATCTGGGTCAGCGCGTCACGCAACAGCGGGGCGAGCGGCACCGGTGGCTCGGCCCGCAGCCACTGCTCGTTGGCCACCCGGATGGCCGCGCTGACCGCGGCTGCCACCAGCCGCGGGTACAGGTCCCGGCCAGGATCGGTGCCGGTCCGTTCGGCGATCGCCTCCGCGCATTCCCGCTCGGCGGCCACGCTGGCCTTCAGGAACTCCCCCTGCAATTCGGGTTCGCTGAGCATGAGCCGCACGCCCGCGGTCCATTCCGGCTCCGGGCTGGCGCGCTCGTCGCCGGCCTGCGCGATGACGGCGCATGTGATCGACTCCCACAGCGGCTCAGCCAAAGGCCGTGCCCGGAGCCGGTCAGCGGTCCTGCGTGCCCGGTTGAGATGCCGCCAGGTGATGGCTTCGGCCTTGCTGGAGAAGTAGTTGTTATAGGTGCGGGGCGACACGCCGGCCTCGGCAGCGATGTCTTCGACCAAGACGTTGCTGAGGCCGCGGTCGACGGCCAGCCGCAGCGCCGCCCAGCTCAAGGCCTCCCGGGTCTGCTGCTTCTTGTGCTCTCGCAGGCCCGGCCCGGCCGTCCCCGACGTGCTCATGGCTCAACCTTAACCTAAACATGCGTGGCACGCAATATTTCGTGTCACGCACTATTTCACCGGTGCTGCGAACGAGACTGCGTGCCTGTGCCGGTACCAGGGTGTGCGAGCGCGGTAAGCAGCCACGTCCTCGACGGACTCGCCGTATGTCGCGTATGAGCTGATGGCGATCGGCACCCTGGACGGTGCTCGGCCGAGGGCATAACGCCGGCCGGGCCGGAGGTAGCCTGCGGCTCCCCAACAGGGGCCCCCGCGCCGCAGGCTCCCCGGCCACGCGACTGCGCGCGCAGCCGTAACCACCAGCGACGAGAACCCGTTACCTGTTACACGCCGGGCTGGTGCCGCAGTGAGTACCAGGCCGGCCGGCAGCCCGGCGATGCCTCACAGCCGATTCAGGCATAGGTCCCCCCCCATTGCCCCCCGGGGCCTGGGCGAGAAGATCAGAGAGAGTATCTCCTGGTATATCTGCGACGGGTAAGGCACGAAAGGGATGCGGCTTAGTGCCTGGTCCTGCCCGGCAGACTCGACAATGAATTCGGCGTATCCCAACATATGGCCGAAAGTATTCTGATGCAGCCTCATGTCAGTCACCTTCGCAAGCGGCATCTGTCGAGAACCGCCCGCGTGATGCAAGTCGCGTTGCTGCCTGACCGCGATTAGCCGATCATGAAGGCTCGCCGCGTCGGACGGCCCACCAGGCCACCGGCCCGAACAGCTCCGGCTGCGCCCGCAGCATCGCCACATCCGCCAGGCAGTCCCCGCCCAATGCCAGGGCCACCGCCAAATCGGTGATGATCTTCCCGGGGCTGTGCACCGCCCGGGCGGGCCGCCACCGTCCCAGCGCCGCCTGCGAGCCGCGGCCCAGGCCCGGCACCTCCAGCGCCCGGATCAGTAGCAGGCCACCGTTCGCGCACCGCTCCGGTCAGCATTACTGGATCGGCCGCCGAGGCCCGCTTGCGCTTACCCGTCCCGGCGGGCACTTCGGTCTCAGCGGATAATCCAGTCATGAGGCCCAGGTGCAGGACGTGCGGCCGGTTCGTGGGTGCTTGCCGGGAATGTGGCGCACGTTACTGCAAGCGCTGCCAGCCGATGCAGCACGAGCACGGCTGGGAGCCTAAGCGCCAGCATGAGCGGGCCAGGCGACGCCGCCTCAGACGGCTGCTGGGACGCCGTCCCCGGCCATGAGGGCTTCCAGGCGGCAAACGTAACCTGAGCCGGGCGGTCGCTGTTCACCGGCCCAGAGGGCAGGCCACGCAAGTACGCGAGCGAGGAGCTGCTCATGTACTGGCAGACGCGCCCGCGCCAACCGAAGCGGTGTTCCAGGGCCGCGACACAACGCTGGGCGCGTAGTACTCAGCGCCGCGCCCTCGGCGGTGGTTCTGCTCCTGGATGCCTGGGTGCCTGGGGACTTGAACCCCCATGTGTCCGAGGGGCGAGTCGCCGGTCACGTACATGCCTGTCAGCACGGGCGAGCTGGTTCTTGGGGACTCCGTTCGCGGTGGCTCATCGTTGGCTGCCGTCCAGCGTGCGCCTCTCCACCACGCAGGCCAGCCAGGTGATCTCGTAGTCGTCATTGACGCCGACCCGGGGGTGGGCGTCGCCGGGGGCACCGAGCGAGCGCAGGAATGCCAGGTGCTCTTCAAGCTCGGTCAGGGTCGCCCCGTTGGCGAAGGTCTGCTGCCTTTGACGTGCGTTTCGGTCCTCGGATCTCATGGCCATCATCTCCGCAACGTTGAATGTGACCACAAACGCAGCCCGCCTCTCCGGCGAGCGCGTGGCGGATCTCGGTTGCTGCCTCATCATGTGCCCGGTGGCGGCGCATGGGCAGGGTCGAAGGGCCCCAGCTCAAAGGTCTGATAGTCATCCCTCCCGGGTGCTGGCTCCGCCGCAGGGAACTCAAGTCGCGGTCGGCTGCACGCCGGGACGTGACCGTTGGTGTAGAGCTTGGCGAACACGAACTGCTCCAGACCGCCCTCGGCCCGCAGCCGCAGTCCGGCTGGCCGCAGCGCCGCCGCGCAGTCGCGCACCGATAACCTGCGCTTAAAACAGGACCCGGCGGGGGCAGGACCTCTGCCTCCGCGGACCGGGCCGTTGGCCACTTCGCCTGCCCTGCCATCTTGGCGTATCGCGGACATAGGGAACGCCGAGCGGCCAAGCTCAACATCCTTCGTGCGATCGTCAGCGAATAGCCGCCGGCCGGTGTTCCGGTCTGCTGGCAACGAAGGTAGGGAGGAACGGAAATGCTGGTCACCACCACCCCGGGGGTCGAGGGCCGTCCCGTGACCGAATACCTCGGCGTCGTCACCGCCCAGGGCGTGCTCGGGGTGAATGCGTTCAAGGACGTGGGCGCCGGCATGCGCAACATCTTCGGCGGCCGGGCCAAGTCCTACGAGAACGAACTCGCTTCCGGGGTTAGCGATGCGCTGGCCGAGATGGAGCAGCAGGCGGCCCAGCTGGGCGCCGACGCGGTGGTCGGGGTCGACATCGACTACGAGACCGTGGGGAACAACATGCTGATGGTCAGCGCCTCCGGGACGGCCGTCAAGCTGAGCTGAACCACCCGGGGCCAGCCGGCCAGGATCGGGGCCCGGCGGCTTCGCGCCGCCGCGGACCCGCGGGGCCGCGACAGGTGAGGCTGGTATTCGAAGACCAAGGCGGGGAGGACTACACATCCTGGCTGAGGATCGATCGCCAGACGCTTGTCCGGATCAACAAACTCATCGAGGACATACGCCGGGACCCTTTCACCGGCATCGGTAAGCCGGAGCCGCTCAAATACCACCTGCCCGGGGCTTGGTCGCGTCGCATCGACGACGAGCACCGCCTTGTCTACCTCGTTACGGACAAGGAGGTCATCATCATTGCCGCCCGCTACCACTACTGACCGCCCCACGATCTCGCAACCTCAACAGGCCGCCGGCTCTGCCCTGACTCGTTGACAGCCAAGCCCGGGAGGGCGCGTCGGACCAACCTGAAGTGCCGCAGAGTCCAACTCCCGTGTACATGACGCGCGGCTACCTCGCCGAACTGCCATCCCTCATCCGCGAGATCAACGCCGGCACAATCGCGGTCAAGCCAGACAGCGCTCGGACGATGACCCGGCAACGGGAATGGGATATGAGTGGCTGCGGTCTGGGCCGCCGCGGGCCGCCTATGCCTTGTGACCAGGGTGCATGCGAGAATTCCGGGCATGCGGTGTCCCGTCGTTGTCGGCCGGGATGAGGAGCTGGCCGCACTGGCGGAGATCTTCAGCCGGGCCGCTGGCGGGCGCGGCGCCTGCGTCGTCGTCACCGGCGAGGCGGGGGTTGGCAAGACCAGGTTGGTCACCGAGGCGGCCACGGTGGCGCGCGGACGAGGGCAGTTCGTCCTGGTCGGCCGTTCGACGCCAACGGATCGGGTCTCGCCGTTGCGGCCGCTTGGTGAGGCGCTGCTGGATGGGCTGCGTGACCGCCGCCCGCCAGACGACCCGGCCCTGACGCCTTACCTTCCCGCGCTGGGGACTGTGGTGCCGCACTGGGCGGCCGGTCCGGCGGTGCCGCCGGCGCCGGTGGTGCTCGCCGAGGCGATGTTGCGGGTTTTGCGCTGGCTGTCCCCCGAACGTGGCGCCGTTGTTGTGCTGGAGGACATGCATTGGGCGGACCGCGAAACGCTGGCGGTGCTGGAGTACCTGGCCGACCATGTCGGCGCATTCCCGGTGGCAGTTGTGCTCACCGCGCGCTCCGACGAGCCGGGGATGTCTGGGCTCGGCTCCGCGCTGCCCCGCGACGCCCCGCACCTGCACCTCGCGCCGCTGGCCGACGGCCAGGTCGCCGCGATGGCCGCTGCGTGTCTTGGCCTGGGCACCGCCCCGGAGGCGATCCTGGCCGGCCTGCGCCGGAACGCCGCAGGCCTGCCGCTCCTAGTGGAGGATCTGATCGGCGTCGCGGGACAGCCGGGTCCGATGCGCTATGCCGAGATCATCTCCGGCCGGCTGGCGAGCCTGGACGTTGCGGCCCGCGGCGTGGTGGAAGCAGCAGCCGTCCTCGGTACCGAGGTGGACGCCGACCTGCTCGGCCAGGTCAGCGGCCTTGCGGTGTCGGCCGTGGCTGACGCGGTCACCGCGGCGCGGGTGAGTGGGCTGCTCACGCCGGTGAATGGGTGCCTGGCCTTCCGGCACGCGTTGGTTCGTGAGCTGGTGCTGGCGCAGCTGAGCCCTCGCGCCCGGGCCGGGCTGTGCCGCCGTGCGGCCGAAACGCTGGAGGCTTCGACGGCGGGCCCTGGCGCCATCTCTGAGCAGCTGGGTGAACTCTGGATTCAGGGCGGGGAGCCACATCGCGCGGTGGCTGCCCTGCGCCGGGCTGGCCAGGCGGCCCGGGCCACAGGTGCGATCGCAGCCGCCGAGGCGCTCGTGCGGCGTGCGCTGGCCGTGGCGCCACCCGACCTCATTGGCGCTCTCCGGCTTGAGCTGCTCGAGCTGATCGCGGCGGCGGGACGTATCGGCGATCTATCCGCGGTCGGGGCACGGGCGCTGGACGACCTGGCGCACGACCCGGACCTCACCGCGGCGGTGCACCTGCTGCTGGCCCGGGCAGCGGTGGGCGCTGGCGCGCTGGAGGAGGCTGAGCAGCACCTCGACGCGGTCAGCGGGCTAAGCATCCTTAGCCCCGCCGGATCGCCCAGTTGCGCGTCGTGCGCGCCGCGGCAGTGATAGCCGGTAGCAGCCCGGAACGGCTTGCCCTGTCTGGCCGGCTTGCCGGGCAGGCGGTCACAGCCGCGGAGGAAGCCGGCGACCCGGAGCTGAGCTGTGAGGCACTGGAACTCCTGGCTATGTCGATGCGTCCCCGGGACCTGACCGCAGCGGCCGGCGTGCTGCGCCGCGAGCTGGGGGCCGCGACGCGGGCCGGGCTGCTGTTTGGCGGCTGCGGGCGCTGAACGAACTGGGCACCGTTGAGGCGATGCGCGATGCGCGCGGGGACCGGCTGTACCGGGCACGCGAGCTGGCGGTCCGGGTCGGCGCCCTGGACACCGCGGCGAGCACCTTGCTCAACCTCGCCGGGCTCTACGTCATGACCGACGTCCTCCCCGAGGCGATCGCGGCCGCCGGGCAGGCACGGCAGCTGGCCGCGCCGCTGGGAGCGACCCAGGTAGTCGCGGCGGCGACGGCGGTCGAAGGTGTCGCGCACGGGCTCGCGGGACGCCGCGCCGACATGGAGCAACGGCTGCGCCGGGCGGTCGAGCAGGCACCCGAGGACGCCGACCTCGCCGCCTACGCCACCGGTGGCGCGCGTGGCATGGTCGCCTTGCTGTTCGAGGAACGCGCCGAGGCGCTGGCCGCCTTCACTCGCGCCCGCGAGTTTGGCGTGCCCATCCAAGCGGCCGACCCCTGGCATACAGCGCTGCTCGTCCTGGCCGTCCAGGGCGATGCGACCATGCCTGAGGTCGAAGCCGAGCTGGCGCGGGCCACCGCCGGCGCGCGGTTCCCGGCCACCTGGCTCGGCTACGCCCACGCCGTCACCCTGGCCGCCGCCGGCGATCGCATCGCCGCGGAAGCCGCGTTCCGCAAAGCCGACCGCGCCGCCAGCCGCTACCCGCTGTTCCGGGCAATCGGCCTGAGGCTGGCCGCTGAGGCCGCGCTGGTCCATCCCTTCGGGGATCCGGTGACGTGGCTGCGTGAGGCCGAAGCCGCGTTCGTGTCCCGCCGGCTGCCCCGGATCGCCAGCGCCTGCCGCGGCCTGCTCGCCCGGGCCGGGGCGCCGGCCACCCGGCGGCGCGGCCGCGACGACGCCGCGCTCGCACCGGACCTGTTTCGCCTCGGCGTCACAGCCCGGGAGGCCGAAGTCCTCGAGCTGGTCGGCGAGCACTTGTCGAACAAGGACATCGCCGGTCGGCTGTACCTGTCGCCGCGGACCGTGGAGAAGCACGTCGCCAGCCTGCTGTTCAAGACGGGCGCCGCCGACCGCGCGGCGCTCGGCCGGCTGGCCCGGCAGCGCTGACCCCACAGGTATCAGGACGGGGGCGCAGCACCCATGTGCCGCGCCCGCCGAGCTAGCACCCTGGCAGGGGAAGCCACCGAGACCAGGGGGAAGGCTCATGACACAGACGATGCGCGGGTCCCCCGGGGCCCTGCGAGCGGCAATGAACGGGCCGGTGATCGGCCCTGCGGACCCAGACTACGACGAAGCCCGCCAGGTGCGGAACGCCGGCATCGACCGATACCCAGCGATGATCGCCAGGTGCGCGTCAGCGGCGGATGTAGCCGCGGCGGTCACCTTCGCCGCCGACCACGGCCTGGAGATCGCGGTGCGCGGCGGCGGGCACAGCATGTCCGGCGCCTCGGTCGTCGACCATGGCGTTGTGATCGACCTGAGCCGGCTCAACCAGGCCACCGTCGACGCCCAGCGGAAACGGGCGCGGGTCGGTGGGGGCGCGCTTCTGGCCGACCTGGACGCCGCCACTCAGGCACACGGCCTGGCCACACCCGCGGGCCTTGTCAGCCACACCGGTGTCGGCGGGCTCACGCTCGGCGGCGGCATGGGATGGCTGACGCGTCATGCCGGACTCAGCATCGATAACCTGGTGTCAGCGCAGGTGGTCACCGCCGACGGGCGAATCCAGCGAGCCGACGCCGAGGAGAATCCGGACCTGTTCTGGGCGGTTCGCGGCGGCGGCGGCAACTTCGGCGTCGTCACCGAGTTCGAGTTCCGCCTGCACGAGGTCAGCCCGGTCGTCCGGCTTGGCCTGCTGTTCTGGGGACTCGACCAGGGACCTGGTCTTCTCCACCTAGCCCGGGAGATCATCGCGACCCTGCCCCGGGGGCTGAACATCGTCCTCGCCGGCCTGAACGCCCCAGAGGCTTCGTTCGTACCCGAGCAGCACCGGCTCCAGCCGGGCTACGCATTGGCCATCGTCGGATTCGGTCCAGCTAACGAGCACGACGGGGTGGTGACCCGCATCCGCCAGGCGCTTCCGCCGCTGTGGGAGTTCGTCACTCCCATGCCTTATGTGGCCTTGCAGCAGATCCTCGACGGCGACAACGCGTCGCGCTCCTACACCTACGACAAAGGGATCTACCTGGAAGACCTGTCCGACGAGGCGATCGAGGTAGTCGCCGAGCACCTGCCGCGGAAGGGCTCGCCGGGGTCGCTCCTGCTGTTCTACCGCTTGGACCAGGCGTACTCGCAGGTCGGCGAGGACGACACAGCCTTCAGCGGCGGGCGCACGCCGCGGTTCGCTGTCTTCATCATTGCGGTCTGCCCCACGCCCCAGTTGCTGGCCGCCGACCGCGCGTGGGTCCGTTCTTTCTGGCAGGCGCTGCTCCCGCACTCTCTCGGGGCCGCCAGCTACGTCAACGCCATGACCGAGTTCGACCAAGATCGCGTGCGGGCCGCCTACGGCCCCGCCAAATACGAACGGCTGGCCAAGATCAAGGCGAAGTACGACCCCCAGAACCTCTTCCACCACAACGCGAACATCCAGCCCGCGTGAGCCGGCGGCGCCCAGACAACAGGAGTAGCCGTGAAGCCGGGCTTGCGGGCCTATGTCCTTCCGGCGTAGCTGACGGCACCCTCACGATCACGCTGCACTCCGATGGGAGCATGATCTCCGGCCCGCTGACCGGCATCTTCTGCCCTGACCCGTCAGAAACTGGGCACCAGCACGCCGGGGCAACTTCGTACGGCAACCCCTTCGTGGAGGACGACAGCATCGCGCTCACCGACGGGACCGGCCAATTTGCCGGGCTCTCTGGCACCGCGAGCTTCCACACCCTCGGCGCCGGCGCCCGCTTTGGGGGGACCCTGAAGGCACCCTCAGCGGCTGACCGCCGGTCACTGTGCGCGTTCGCCGGGGCCCCAGCGCGCCGAATCGCTCGGCGCAGCCATGGCCGATGCCGTGGACGTCGCGGTCTTGGATTGTCAGCTCGCCGGGATGTCGCCGGGCCGCCTGGTCTGCCCGGTCAAGCGGCGAGGAATTCGTCCGTCACCGGTCCGGCCGGCGGTTGCTCGGTGCCCGGGCCGAGCACGATGTCGACGACCGGGTTCCATCGAGTGGCATCGGTGCCGCGGAACCGATAGATCAGGCGGACAACCACCGGATGTGTGGCCCTGCTCGCCCTTATCGCGGGTACGGTCTCGTATCTGCACATGCACCTGCTGGTCGAACTGCATGGCCAGCCCGGCTGGGTGGCGGCGCTTACCCGCTGTCGGTAGACGGGATGATCGTCGCGGCATCGACGACGCTGCTGGCCGACTCGCGAAGCGGATGCCGGGGCGGGGCTCTGTCGTGGATGCTGCTGGGTGTGGGCAGCGTCGCGAGCCTTGCGGCGAACGTGGCGGTCGCGGAGCCGACGGTGACTGGCCGGGTCATTGCGGCCTGGCCGTCGTTCGCGCTCATCGGGTCCTATGAGCTGCTTATGCGGCAGATCCGGGCGACCGCGACAGTGCCGTTAGGGCGGCGGCCCGTGCAGTCGTCAGCGGCGCGCGCAGCGGACTCAGCATCCACGCGCGCCGCGTCAGCTGGACGGGTGCCGGCGCGTGCTTCAGCCGGTTGCGTACTGCGGGCGTCCGGCCGGCCGGTAGACCTGGATCGTTATGCCCTTCGGGAAGGCCCGCGATTCGACCAGGTCAAGCGCAATGTCCGGGCCGTTGTCGGGGAACAGCCGCGTGCCCTGGCCGACGACCACCGGGACGATGAGCAGATTCATCTCGTCGACCAGGCCGTTCTCGAGCAGCCACCGGGTCAGGGTGCCGCTGCCGTGCACCTGCAGCTCACCCG
>WNFX01000803.1_pt1 | contig 31443 bp, 33 predicted proteins | sample 5400111 | NCBI WGS metagenome assembly WNFX01 (sample SAMN13153363, study PRJNA577476) | soil metagenome | isolation source: 40 cm soil or saprolite under grassland replicate 1 | place: USA:California | collected 2016-06-15 | reverse complement strand
AGCCAGGGATTAACCGTGACGAAACCGCCTCCTCTGACAAAGAGGGGGGTTAGAAAGGCTTGAGCCGGATGAATGAGAAATCTTCCTGTCCGGTTCTTAGAGGGCGGGATGGTGGCAACACCATCCTGCTACTCGACCACCAGGTGGCGGTGACGACCAGTACGGGCAAGGCCCTCATCGTGACAGGGCGCGGGATGCGAAGCATCAAACGGCAGCACAACCAGCTGCTTGGGCAGCTCTCGCGCTTACAAGCGCGCTGCCAGAAAGGCTCCAAGCGCTGGCGCCGCTTGCAGTACGCCAAAGAGCGCGCAAGCGGCAAGAGCAAACGGCGCGTGCGCGACCTGCGGCATAAAGGCACCCGGCAGGCGGTCGATTTCTGCCGTGCCGAAGGAGTACAAACGCTCTATGTGGGCGATCCGCATGGGGTGCGCAACGAAAACAAGGGGCGCCATCACAACCAGAGGATGGCCCAGTGGGAGTATGGCAAGGATAAGCAGTATCTCCAGCAGAAATGTAGCAAGGTCGGCATCGTGTGCTTCAGTGGCAGTGAGCGAGGAACCAGCAGCCACTGTCCGCGATGTGACTGGAAGCAGAAGCCGAGAGGACGCAACTGGACCTGTCGGCGTTGTGGCTTGGTCGGCCACCGGGACATCGTGGGGAGCATGAACATGCATCCTCTTGCTTTTGGTTCGCGGATAGCGTATCCGAGTTCGCTCACGTATCGACGACCCGGCCCCTTGCGGGACAGGCGACAGGATAAAGAACGGTCGCCCGGTGGAGCGTCGTAGTCCGCCCGGACGCGGGCCTACGGGAGGGGTAACCCGGTTGCACCGCAGTTGTCCAGGTGTGCGCAGCATCTCAGCCACCAGCTGTGCTGGTCCCTCTGGGGAATGGTCACAGATGCGACGGGATCGCCTGGAAGCCCATCCCTTTCGAAGGGATGGGAGCGTCACTAGAATAGCATAGCGCGCAACTACCGCTCATTTTGCCTGGTAATTTTTGGTGCCGTTTGCTTGCTTCTATGCGTGATAGTTCTTCCTTATTGGTACTCTTTCTTTAACTCGCCAACGTAGGTTTGGTTCGATCCCGTTCATGATGATTCGAGGGTACAAGACCTGACGGGTTTCTCAACGTTCGTTCACGGGCTTCCAGAGCCGCCCCTATAGAGCAATACACTGGTGGAGGCTAGATAGGATCTGGCCTCCACCCTTGCCATAAGAGTAGCGAGTGATGTACGTCGCTCTACTCCCCGAAGGCCTCGCGGAGCTGGTCTTCTTGCTCTTTGGACAGGTTGGTCTGAATGAGCTCGAACTGCTGCCCCTTGACGGCCTCAACCACCTTGTCGACCACCGCCCCGCTCGTCAACAGGAACAAAGCGGAGGTGCCTGGCGTGACCTTGGCACGCACCTGGTTGATGAAGTCCTCGTTAATCCCATAGTGTGCAAAGTGTCCGGCGAGTGCGCCCATGGCAGCACCCACCGCCAGGCCAAAGAATGGGACGAAGAACAGCAAGCCGAACAGCATCCCCCAGAATGCACCACCCAATGCGCCAGCTCCGGTCGCGGCTGCCTGGGAGAGCTGTGTGGTCTTGGGTTTACTGGCTCCCGCAGGCCAGGTGACGATAGCTCCATCCTCCACCCGGATCAACTGCTGCTGTTGCAGGTTCGCTAACGTAGAGAGCATAGTCTGTGCCCCTTCGGCCGTAGGAAACTTGAGTACCACTAACGTGGCCATGGTTCTTGACTCCTTTCGAGTTAGATACATAAACGTTGATTGAAGCCAGAGGATATATCCTCTGGCCTTGCTCTGCTCAGATGAGAGCAGCACTAAAAGCGGCGACGCTGACGGCGCCGCACGCCCGCCACCGACATCGGCGACAACGGTCTGCCGACTGGGTCAATGAACAGCGAGCACGGTCCTGTGCTGGCTGGCAGCGTTCCGTCAAGCACTTCGACCTTATAGGTGAGGCTATCCCCGTCCAATGATGGATCACTGATGGTCATCGTCACTTCTTCGGGGACACTGTCCCCATCTTCCAGGAAGGACACTACCGCGTTCGGTGGATCCTCGGCGAAGCTGTCTTCACCCTCGTCCCACTGGTCGACGAACTTCCTGGAACTCAGGTGGCCCACGACCCGTTGTGGCCGGTCGGCAAAGAACAAGGTCGCGTGTGCCAGCCCGTGAAATGTCACGGAGCCATTGTTCGTCGTCAGTCCTCGGGCACTCTGCACAAACAGAGCCTCGATTTGATCGACTTGCGGTTCGGTTTTGTCGCTCATAGATTCGTTCCTTTCACAGAGAAATCTTCTACACCTACGATAGTAGGATCAAGCATACAACAGAATGGTCTCTTGATGAAGCACGATGAAACCAGGCAAGAGCAGGGGAATCTTCCTCACCCAGACGATGTGGCTTCACCTCGCTTACTCTACTCGCCAGGTTCCTCCATCTGCATTTTTGCAGTATACTGGCGTCAGGACGAAAATACATCTTCTAAACGCACTATTTTTGCGTACGTCGATGATCAGAAAGCACATGAGTTGATTGTGTCGCCTAGTGTGTTTGCATTAGTTACTGCTAGAGGCGATGTAAAGTGAACGTGACTGGAGGTCAGGAGCCGTATCAAGCTGGACTACTTTTGAATGCATCCTGATCGCCTATTCGTGCTTGTTGTACAAGAACGCCATCACTCGTCTCGTCAAACATGTGTTCTGTTTCCTCTCCATTGATCTTCCAGCCTGAGTCATCCTCAAGCCCTTCGCAAGCGGAAGGAGTAGAATATGGCGGAAATTCCACCGATAAGCAAGAAAGCTGCGAGGACATAAGGCAGGGCAGCTGTTACTACCAAAAGATTAGCGAGCAATATGATTGAGACAATGAAAACTACTACAATGCCAACTAACAAACTATGTTTCCTTGCATGCATATGGCCATTACACGCCGGTTTGGGCTTGCACGCGTCCTTCTTTGATAGCGGCAACGAGAGCCGCATGGTCGCGTTCGGCCTGGTCCGCATAGGCCTCAGCGAACGAGGCGATGGCCTGGTCGAACACATCCCTGGTGCCCAGGTAGCCGCTGATCTGAGCCGGGTCACTCGTGCGCGCGTGCGCTCGCGCCAGGGTGGCCGCGCATACCTGGACGTAGGCAGTAAAGAGGACCGGGTCCATCGTCTCGACCTCCGCCGAGAACTTCATGTCACGCAACTGTCGCACATAGTAATCCCTCCCATTGAAGGTCGACCATCCCAATAAGATATCACTGGCTGCTTGCATCAAGCGCTGGCCGATCACCACCCGCTGCCCATGGTTGGCAGAGGGACTCGCCTCCAGGTACAGCTCGAGCACCGACGCCCCAGCTTCCTTAATTTGCATGAACAGCGGGTCGTCGCCCTCTGCTCCTCCTAAAGACAACACGATGGCACAGCGCGTGCCCACACTGCCCACTCCGACGACTTTCTGGGCGATGTCAACCCCGCGGTAGCGCATGACGAGCAGGCGCCGCTCCTCCGGCAAGCTGGTCACGTAGTCTCTCACCATCGCTTGCCATTGGGCGGTATCCAGATTGTCCCGGTCGCTGTCCAGGTCCCCATAGTGATAGATCAGAGGCGGCTCATCCTTGATGCGGTACTGCCCATGGACGGCCTCGGCCAGCTTGGGGAAGGTTTCCAGGCGGGTGCGCTTGCTTGCTCGTACCGACGCGCGTTCGATGCGTTTGTGGAGCTCTTTGCGCCCTGACATGCCACGAGCCATGGCCAGAATGCTCTCCACGTCGAGGTGGAAGTACCACACATCCAGGTGGTTCATCAGGGCGAACTGCTGCATCGACTCCCGGTAGCCTTGCACACACCTCACCACCGCCTGTCTCGTCTCCTGGGCAGGGTAGCCATTCTGGCGACCGGCCACGACCACGCTGGCCGCCAGCCGCTTCACATCCCATTCCCAGGGCCCGGCAAGGGTCTCGTCGAAGTCATTCACATCGAAGACCTGCCGGCGCTCGGGGGAGGCATAGACGCCGAAGTTGCTCAGATGCGCGTCACCGCAGAGCTGCGCCTGGATGCCGGAGACGGGTGTCTTCGCCAGGTCGCTCGCCATGACGGCAGCTGAGCCGCGCAAGAACGCGAAGGGGGACAGCGCCATGCGTCCGTAGCGGATGGGCACCAGGCTCTCCAACCGCGTCTTATTGGACGCTTCCAAAAGGCTAATCGGGTCGGGTCGCTCGGGGTCTGGTGTCCATCCTGCATGACTGGAACGGGGCACCTTGCTCCGTAGCGCCTTGCCGGCAGCAGAGCGCTCAGCTCGTGTTGACAAACTCCGATCCCATTCAGTTGGCACGGTGGATGGGGTGCTCGTAGTAGTCATAAGACTCTTCCTCTTTCTATCGTTGCGAATGGAAGCACATGCATTACTGTTACTAGTGTACTTGCCAGTGGAGAAAACCACAACCTCTGAAGGCACTATTTAGTCTACATCGACAACCTGAATGAACAAGACTTGATCGTATCGCCTGGTATGTTTGCATGCTATTTACTATAACGTGAAACGGGCAGGGTGATGGTCCATAAGCGTGGACTCAAGGCCAGGGCGACCGCAAGGGTAGCCCTTACTCTATACGGATGAAGCGGCTTGCCAGGCTCGTGTAGAGTAGGGGTGGGGTTTGCCCCCGCCCTGACAAACCACCTAAAGTTCGCGCTTATGGGGTGATGGCCCCTTGCGGGGCCAGCCACCCTACCAGTGTGCGCGATCACGAAAGCTCAGCTCGCTGTGATATCAGTCGCGAACCATCATCGCATGCGCTTCCCGTTCAAGATTGATTTTCACCTCCCCGCTGACATCCACCACTACCCGCTTGACCGTGCCGGTGAACGCCCAGGGATACTCGCCCGAATAGTCTGGCGTGACCGGCTCGCCACCGTCGCGCCCAACGTTGAGCCCCTCGCCGGCAATCGAGAACTTGCCCGGCTGGGTCCTGATCTTGCCCTCGCCGACCTTTTCGTCGTTGATGTAGATGGCCAGGGTGCCATTGGCGACGTGCGGGGGGTTCTCTCCCTCCTTGGTGAAGATCGCCGAGAGGGTCGAGGCTCCGGTCGGTACCGCCTTGCTGGAATTGATCTTCTGCTCGATGTCGCCGACAAAGTTGTAGACGTAATGAAGCTTGCCGTCTTTCACATAGAGGGCGTGCCCGCCAAAGCGGCTCCCATGAGCGAAGACCACTCCCTCTGCGCCACTGGCCGGAATCACCACCTCCGCTCTGATGGCGTAGGAGCGATTGCGGATATTGACCGCCTGTGACTCAGGTATTTCGGCCGTGTTGGGGTAGTAAACATACCGGTCGCGCGGCCTGGTCATTTGCGGGCGTGGGGTGGTCAGAATTTCGACTGCCGAGCGGTCATCCAGGGGAAAGCCCTGGTATTTGCCCGCCTCGAAGAACCACAGCCCGATCAGCTCTTGGAGCTTGTCCGGATATTGCTCAGCGAGATTCTTGCTCTCGGAACGATCCTCGGCTGTATGGTACAACTCCCAGGTGTCCTGCGTATAGTTGCTCCAGCCGGAGATCGCCGGGTGCGTGGTGACCGCCTTCCAACCCTGGTGCCAGATGCCGCGCGTCCCCAGCATCGAGTAGTACTGGGTCTGCCTGATCGAGGGCGCCTGCGCGTCGTCAAAGCTCGAGCGCATGCTCACCCCTTCGATGGGGTGCTGCGTATACCCTTTGACCACCTCCGGCGCTTCGACGCCCACGACATCAAGGATCGTCGGCACGAGGTCGATAGCATGGTGGTATTGGTGACGCACCTCACCACGGCTCGTGATCCCCTTGGGCCAGGACATAATCAACGGGTCACAGATGCCACCGTTATAGCTATAGCGTTTCCACATCTTGAACGGCGTGTTGAACGCCATCGCCCAGCCGGTGGGATAATGGTTGTACGTCAGTGGGCTACCCAACACGTCCAGGTACTTGAGGTTCTCCTCCAGGCTATCGGGAATGCCGTTGGCTATTTTGTTCTCGTTGACCGAGCCGGTAGGGCCACCCTCGCCACTGGCACCGTTATCGGAGACGACAATGACCAGCGTATTGTCGAGCTGACCCGACTGTTCCAGGAAGTCGATGATCCGGCCAATCTGGTCGTCGGTATAGCTCAAGAAACCAGCGTACACCTCGGCCATGCGCCGGAACAACTGCTTTTCCTCCTCGGACAGCGCGTCCCACGGCTTGACGTAGTCCAGAGCTGGGAAAGGCACGCCAGTGGGGCTCTTCGTCTCGTTCGGCGTGCCAATGGGGTTGATCGGCGACAGCGCGGTGTTCTCCGGGACGACGCCCATCTGCTTCTGGCGCTCGAGCACGAGCTCGCGGTAGCGCTCGTAACCCATGTCAAACTTGCCCTTGTAGTTGTCAGCCCACTCCTTGGGCGCGTGATGGGGTGCATGGCAGGCGCCAGGGCAGAAGTACATGAAAAAGGGGCGCTCGGGCGCGATGGCTTTGGCATCGCGGATGAACTCCAGGGCCTTGTCCGTAATGTCAGCCGAGAAGTGATAGCCCTCTTCGGGACTGCTGGGCTGCTCGACCGGGTGGTTATCATGCACCAGGTCGGGATACCACTGGTTGGTCTCAGCGCCCAGGAAGCCGTAGAAACGCTCGAAGCCGCGTCCGATGGGCCAGTTGTGCTTGCTGGAGGCCATGTTCATCTCATCCTCGGCGCACAGATGCCACTTGCCGAGCATATACGTATTGAAGCCGCGCTCATTGAGCACCTCGGCGATGGTGGCGTTCTCAAACGGGATATGGCCGTTGGCATTGGGAAAGCCGATCGCCGCCTCTGAGATACAGGCCATGCCGTTGCTGGTATGGTTGCGCCCGGTCATCAAGCAGGAGCGCGTTGGCGAGCACAGCGCTGTGGTGTGCCAGTTGGTGTAGGTCAGCCCTGCCTGGGCCAACCGATTCATGGTGGGGGTCTCGATGAGTCCTCCGAATGGCTCCATCGCGGCAAAGCCCACATCATCCCAGACGATGTAGAGAACGTTGGGCGTGCCTTCTGGCGCTTTGGGCTGCTCGTACGGTTCCCAGTCGGGCTTGGAGTCGCGGATATCCAGGTTCACAACGCCCTTAAATGGTTTGGTCATGGTTCATTCTCCTTGTTTATGAAGTACGCTGTTGAAAGACGACGGTCGGATCCAGGATACGAAAGAGTGGTTTTGTGATGATGCACCAAGAAACCAGACAAGAGTAGGTGAATCTTACTCAGTCATACCAGGTGGCTTCACCTCGCACGTTTCGTTTGCAACGTTCCTAATATCCTCAGACTTAAGTATACTGGCGTTAAGCACGAAAACACATCATATGAATACACTATTTTTGCGTGCGACGACAATCGGCAGGAAGAGGAGGTGAGCGTGTCGCCTAGTGTGTTTGCGCTAGTCATCGCTACAGGTGATGTGAAGCACATGTGACTAGGGCGAGCATCTGTGAATGAGCCGGGCGACCGGGCGAGGGCAAGCCTCGCCCCTACATTTTTGGGATTTCGAGTGTGAAATGTAGGGGCGAGGCTTGCCCTCGCCTGGCCTCTGTCGGTCGATTACATTCCTTCTCTTCTCAAGCAAGGTGATGCTCGATAGCATAGCGCGTGGCGGCACTGCGTGAATTGATCAAGAGCTTCCCGTAGATCGATTGGATATGCACATTCACAGTATGTGGGCTTAAGACAAGCTGCTCTGCGATCTGCTTCTTCGAGAGCCCCATTGCCACCAGGCGCAGTACCTGGACTTCACGCGCCGTCAACCCTCCGGGAGGAGCAGAAAGCGGAGAGAGCGTCGATGATGCCACTGCATTTGGAGTTGGGGAGACGATGGGTGATCCCGCTTTGGCCAGAGCCTGGAGTGGTGTGAGTTGTTGACCCTCGGCCCACATGGCAGCAAAGGCTTGCTCCCCAAGCTCAACACGCGCCGCCGCCAGTGTACGGTCGTAGTAGGGCTGCTCTATCCCGATCAAGTAATCATACCCATGTGCAGTGCGAGAGGCCCTGGCCGCCGCGAACAGCCGGACAGACCAGGCAGCCTGCCCCTCCGCGAGCGCGATTTCCCCCAGCCCTTCCAGGCTCGAGGTCAGCGCCCACTTCAGGCGTGGGACCATCCAGCGCCCTTGCAAGGTGGTAATAGTTTCCTCAAAGTGCGTGCGTGCCTGTGCCAGGTCTCCTTGACGCAACGCCAGGTGACCCAATCCGCACAGCACCCGTCCGATATCGTCCTGGCTCTCCAGCTCTCGACTGAGCGCAAGCGCCTCCTTCAGCAATGCGCGCGCAGTTCCTGCATCTCCAAGCGCCACCAGTTCGTACGCCAGGATGGTCAACACCTCCATGTAAAAGACAGGTTTGCCCAATGTTCTGAAGAGGGCAAGGCTCTCTTCGGTCAGCGGTCGTGCGGCTGCATAGACTCTCTGCTCATACGAGGCCCATCCCAGGAAGTGCAGGACAACGGCTTTTAGCCAGACGTCTCCCACATCTTCCAACAAAGCCAGGCTCTCCTCAAAGAGCTCACTCGACTGTGTATAGTCCCCGTGGAGGAGCGCTTTTAATCCCAACGTTGCTAAAAGTTCAGCGAGAGCGCTCTTATCTCCGGTTTCTTTGCAGAGCCGCAGGGCTTCTTCATGCATCGTCACATGCGCTTCTATCTCCGCGCGATTATGGAGAATCGTTCCCAGATACGTCAGTGCGATGGCGATGCCTCGTTTGTCTTGCAGTTGCCGGCTCAGCCGCTCGCTCTCTTCCAGCAGCGCAAGGGCTTGTTCCGGGTCGTTCTGCCAGAACGCCATGTACCCGGCTGCGAGAAACGCTCGCGCCTGCACCTGCGGTGAAAGGGCGATCTGCTCTGTACGTACTTCCTCCAGGGACTGTTCCAGGAAGTGACGCCCCTCACTCAAATAGCCACGCAACAACCAGAACTGCTGCAAGGCAGTCGCCAGGCGCAACGTTTTCTCGCTCTCGTGATGGTCCAACAGCCACTGCATGGCCGCCCAGATGTTCTCATGATCTCGCTCCAATTGCTCCGCCCAACTGCTTTGTTCAGCACCGCGCAAAGCCGCTCCAGCACGCTCAGCGAGCGCCAGGTAGTACGCCGCATGAGTCTTCCTGGCACGGTCAAGCTCTCCGGACGCCTCAAGCGCCTCCAGCCCATACTCACGGAGTATATCCAGGAGCTGCAGGCGTGGCTCCTCTCCTTCCTGGTTCTGTAGCCAGAGCAGGCTGTTATCGAGCAGTGAGGAGACTGCGTCCAGGACGGGAGCGGTGCGCTCCCCTGGAACCACGCAGACCGCCTCGGCTGCTTCCAGGGTACAGCCTCCTGTGAAGACACACAGACGCCGGAAGATGATTTGCTCCTCTTCCGAGAGCAAGTTGTAACTCCAGGTGATGGTGGCGCGCAGCGTCTGCTGGTGGGCAGGCGCATTGCGGCTGCTTCCGGTGAGCACCTCGAAGCGGTGCGAGAGGCGCGCAAGCAGCCTCCGAGGCGAGAGTATCTTGACACGTGCAGCCGCCAGGACGAGCGCCAGAGGCAAACCATCCAGTAAGACACAGATCTCAGCGATCGTTGGTGCATTGTCTGCGGTCAGCTTGAACGTGGGCTGGCTGGCCTGGGCTTGCTCAACGAAGAGTGCTACTGCTGCAATCTGCAACAGCGCATCCTGTCCTGGCAGGTGCTGCACATTGGGCACAGCCAGCGGCGGCACGGTATACACATATTCACCTTCAAGATGGAGCACGGCCCGACTGGTCACCAGTATCTTGAGTCCGGGACAGGTCATGAGTAGATCGATAAGCAAGGAAGCTGCGGGGAGCACCTGCTCAAAATTGTCCAGCAGTAGCATGAGCTGCTTGGTGTGAAGGAATGCTCTGAGGTATTCGAAGAGGGGGCGCTTCCCGCTCTCCTGGAGTCCAAGCGCACGCGCAATGGCGGACATGACCAGGTCGGGATCGCTGATGGGAGCTAACGGCACAAAACACACGCCATGGGTGAACTCCTCCAGCACATCGCTTGCAAGAGCCAGGGCCAGGCGTGTCTTGCCGGCGCCTGGTGCGCCGGTCAGGGTGAGCAAACGCACCATGGGACGCGCCAGCAGGTCTCGCACTGCCTGTTGTACCTCCTCACGTCCAAACAGTGGCGTGAGCGGGAGCGGCAAATGGGCGTAGCGCGCCTGCCCGCCTTTGACGAGCTGTTCAGCATCGACTGATGTTGCCGAAGGCACATGTGAGGGAGCCTGGCTAGCCTCTTCAAAGACAGCGGCAAAAGCGAGCACATCCACGAAGCGCTGCGCCGGGTCTTTCGACAAGGCTTTGAAGACGACCTGCTCGACCGCGGATGGGATTTCTGGATGGAACTCGCTCAGAGAGGCAGGAGGAGTGTAGAGATGCTCGTTGACAAGCTCGGCAGTCGAACCTTGAAAGGGAAGGTGACCGCTCAGCCACTCATAGACCATCACGGCCAGCGCGTATTGATCGCTGGCCGGGCTGGGCTGACCGTGAATCTGCTCGGGAGCCATGTAGTCAAGCGTCCCGAAGCGCTCCTGCACCTGGATAGACTCCAAATCAGAAGTGAGCAGCGCCAGGCCAAAATCACTCAGCAGTACCTCGTGTTTGGATCCCAGCAGCAGGTTTTCTGGTTTGAGGTCGCGATGGAGCAGGTGTTGATCGTGAGCATACTGCAAGGCCGAGGCGATAGCGCTCGTGTAGGAGGCGACAGTCGAGAGCGGCAAGGCCATGCCAGGAGGGTGAAGCTCTCGTACGTTGCCATATGGTGCATAGTCCATCACCAGGTAAGGAGTCTGGTTCTCGATGCCAAAGTCGAAGACGCGGATGATATGTGGATGCATCAGGTGGCTCAGATGGCGCGCTTCCGTAAGGAAGTCCTCGGTGGCGTACGTATCCACCTCAGTGTGCAAGACTTTGATGGCAACGCGGCTATTAAGGTAGATATGCTCGCCCTGGTAGACGTCGGCAAAGGCACCCGTCCCGAGCAGGCGGTTCAGGCGATAGCTGCCCAGGCGCTGCCCTACACGATCCGACATACATGCTTCTCCTCTTGCTTACGCTATAGGTAAGAACATGCCATGCTTCATCAATAGTATACCATACCTGACTAAGAATATTTCTATGGAGGAGCCTGGAACACCCAGGCAGAGAAGAATGGATTGTCGACCTTTTATGTCATGTTCTTGATGTGGCACCAGGTGGTCACTCATCTCTCTGGGTCGACTGGCCATTCGTCTGGGCCGCCTTCGCCCTGGTGTGTCGCTTGCCGTAGGGCCGGCAGGGACGGCGCTGCATCCCCAGACCCTGTGCACGCCGTGCTCAGAAAACGATCGCCCCTATCTAGTATAGGGTGTGAAGATTCAGAATACATCCTTTAAATACACTGTTTTCATCTTCGGAACCAGCTGTTGTTCGCTCAGGAGGGATAGTGTATTTACACTATCCTTGGTTTGAGGGAGCACCAGAATCCGCTCGTTTTGCGCACTGCGAAAACGTCCGAAACTTAACAATTCTGTAACTTTTCCGTTGGATAGTTCACTTTAACCTCCAACCTCTCAGACCGGAAGAGGGGTCAGTCCTTTCTTACTCATCGGCATGGTGGTTGTGATATTACTCCTCTTAGTCGGCGTTGGCAGTTTCTTGTATACCTTAAGTCAGCAGTACGGCACTAAACCTGGCACAACACCAACACCGGGCATTACTCCCACTCCGACCCCTACTCCAGGAACAACGCCAACGCCGACGCCGAAGATCACTCCGACAGCTACAGCATTCCAGGTGCCAGCTTCTGGCAGAACGGTAATACTGCTTACCATTGGAAAAACCTCTAACATTACGATTCATGATATTTTGTATCGCTTCACCCCAGGCCGACCGCAAGGCCAGCAGGGCGGGGGCAAGCCAGCAGGGCGGGGGCAAGCCCCGCCCCTACTATACTTTATACGGTGGCCTGGCAGGATCGTTCGTGTATCGTAAAGGCGTGCCCTCGCGGTCGTCTTCGCTCGGTTAAAAGGACGGTGGGAAAGATGGTTCTTGCGAGTCTCTTGAGCAGTGGAACAAGCACGTCAAGTCTGTCGGAGGTTTACTTCTCGGCTTTGGCGTGGGATGGGTCGCTTCGCTTCTCTTGCGCTAAATCGATGATCGTCTGATCGTGATTACGGTCACCGTTGCCGTAGCCTATGGCATGTACTTGCTTGGCACGGCTTTGCATACCTCAGGGGCGCTCTCCGTGGTGGGGGCAGGCCTGGTGATGGGCAGCTATGGACGTAAGACAGCCATGTCCCCTCGCACCATCGAGGCGGCTGATGACGTCTGGGAGTTCATCAACTATCTCGCCAACTCCTTGCTCTTCCTCCTTCTGGGCTTTGAACTGGCCTTGACCAATCTCGTGCAATCGTTCCCGGGCATCTTCTTTGGCCTGCTTGGGGCCATCATCGGTCGGGCGCTGATGATCTACGCGTTCATGCCGTTGCAGGATGTCCTGGCTCGTAGATGGGTGCGCCGGACTTCCAGACAGCGCTCCTGGCTCCCGCATCCTCGCCCTGTGCCCTCTCACTCGCCCTTGCTGTTCAGTTATGAACCTGCGGCTGGCTCAGCAACTGGGGCGGGGACCTGGGCGCGGCTGCCCAATTGACGTGCAGCAGGCAGGAGCAGGAGCAGCAGCAGGATCGCCCCGACCAGGAGTGTGGTAATCACATTCGGATCGGTAAAATTCTGCACGCCCACTACAAGCGCGGCGGAGATGTTGCGCTGCGCCGTTCCCAGACCCATCACGCTGCGAATGCCAGGGTCGCGCCCGCCAAAGACAAACCCCAGTGCAAACGTGGCGATGATGAAAAGCAGCAGGGCGAAAATGCCGCCGGTGCCGATCAAACTCAGAATGTTGGACACGTTCAAGCCCAACCCGACGATCAGCAAGACGAGCATGGCTAAGCTCGACGCTTTGGTCATCGCGGGTTGGAACGTGGCGGCAGTTTCTGGTGCCTGTGCTCGGATGAACAGCGCGATGCCCAGTGGGATGAGCATCAACCAGAGTATACGTGATTGTTCGGGTACACACATCATGCGAACGCACTATTTTTCGGCACGTTCCGAGCAAGCCTGAACTCGAACCGGTTGGGAGACTAGTGCGTTTGCACTAGGCGAACTGACCATCCCCTGTTCCGACCTATCCCACATCGTAGAAAAATAGTACGTTCTCATGATGTGATTTCTTCATCAAGCAGGTAGACTGTAAGCAGCGAGACTACTCCATCCCAGGTCAACGAAGTGTGAGGTCGTCTCGTTCAAATCAGAGATGGAAGGAACGCACTCATGCCTCGCTCTAGAGAAGAACAACAGGCCAGGTTAATGGCACTGCCAATTGCAGTACTTATAGCAGTACTGACGATGAATGTGTCTGATCCCGATGCCAGGCTACGAGACGTGATTGAGGACATGGACTTCATTATAGAAGTGAAACAGGCTTACCCAGACAATGCCCTCATTCAAGGCATATTCGAGGATACCGAGATCTCATTAAGCATACTGCGCCTTTCGTCCGCTCCTGATAAAGAAAGAGTACTTCGCGAGTTGCGCTTATATATTGAGCAAACAAGCGCACTACTGGGTATTGATAACGAAGCCAGAGAGTTCAGAGCATTTTTAGTTGCCCTGGTGAAAAAATTAGCACAAGATGTAGGAAATGGTATGTTTGGAGACGATCCTATACGTGTAAAGGCGCAAAGTGAATACCTGAGGCTGTTAGAACAACAATTCAGCCTGGTGCCATCCAATCCGATCGATAGCACTATCCTTTGAGCGAATGAGAGTGGACTCGACGGAGGCTCCTCCTAATGCATAGTGATGGAGCAAAGGCAATGTCAACATCAAGCAAGAAGAAACGATCTAGTGCAAACATACTATGCGCTATGACCGTGTACTCCTCCTGCCAAAGCTCAACATGTGTAAAAATAGTGCGTTCAGAAGATGTGTTTTTTATGCCAATGGACCTATACTTTAGGCAGTGGGCAAATGTAGGAGGCGATTATTGGACAGGCAGCTTCCTCTTTCTATCTGCTTCCATGCATTCAGAAACGCTCCTATCGTAGTGAGATCAATGCGGCCGCATCTTTCTCATCTGAATGAAAAGTAGTATCATTGCATCAAGCAGTTGTATGCACAAAATGTAGGTGATTAGTAAAGGAGAAACGTTATGACACTCGGTCCGTTAGAATACGTCATGGTTGCCTTTGAAGGCAATCGCTTTTCAGGCCAGATTCTCACTGAACTGCGTACTGCGCAGGAGAAAGGCATCATCCGGGTCATCGATCTGCTCGTGATCAAAAAAGATGAGCAGGGCAACGTGATGGCGCTGGAATTGAGTGACCTCAGTGAGGAAGAAGCCCGCCCATTCGGCTTTCTCGCGGGTGGTTTGCTGAACATCTTCGAGCCAGATGACGTCGAGGCGACAGCCAGCCAGATGCCCAACAACAGTGCCGCTGGTCTGCTTCTGATTGAGGACACCTGGGCCATTCCCTTAAAGCAAGCCATCTTGAACGCAGGCGCTGTAGCCAGGACTGGCGGGCTGGTGGCGCCGGAAGTAGTACAGATAATCGAGGCAGAAATCGAGGCAGAAGCTGCCAAGAAAAACCAGGCAGCAGTCAAAGCTGCCGAATAGAAGGAGAACGAGTATGTTAAGAAGACGAGTCATAGGCCGGAGAGTAGTACGAACCGCCGCGGTGGGCGGTGTTGCCTATGCAGCGGGCCATCATATGGCCAGCAAATCGGCAGCGCAACAGCAGCAAGAGGCCGAGCAGAACGCACAGATTGCTGATCTGCAGCAACAGCAGTCAGCGCCCCCTCCACCAGCATATCAGCAAGCGGCTCCACCCCCGCCACAGGCTGCTGCACCAGCACCAGCACCAGCAGCAGCGCCATCCGGCGGTTTAACTCCTGACGACATTACACAATTGCAGCAGCTTGGAAAGTTGCACGAATCGGGGGTCTTGACCGACGCCGAGTTTGAGGCTGCGAAGCAGAAGATCCTGGGAATCTAACAGAGGGACGGCGGGCGACCGTAAAGGACTTTGCTGGTGAATGCAACAACAAGAGCAAGGTGGCAGGGTGACCGCAAGGGATCGCTCCTACTATATACGGATAGATCGCCTTGCTAGGTCCGTGTAGAGTAGGGGCGGGGATTGCCCCCGCCCTGGCAATTCGCATTCGTCAACAAAGTCTAAAGGCCCTCCCTGCCCTGCTTCACCGCCCTTGTCCCTACGGATAGGCTTTGTTTGTTCGGTATTGCAGAAGAACTGAAAGGAGATACTAGCATGTTAAGAAGAAGGCGAGGCGGAGGAGAACCCGAGCAACCAGGAGGACCGGGGCCAATGGGGCGGCGAGGAGGAGAAGGCAGTCACCGCTATCGCATGCGGCAAAAGCTCGTGGCATTCGGCGATGATTACTGGATTGAGAATGGGCTGGGCCAGCGTGCGTATTTTGTCGATGGCAAAGCATTCCGATTACGTGAGCACCTGGCCTTTAAAGACATGCAGGGCAACGAACTGGCTGCGATCCAGGAGAAGGTGATGCACATCAAAGATACCTATAGCATTTACCGCAATGGAAATGTGCTAGCAACAGTTAAGAAAGCCCTGATCACGCCACTGCGCCAGCGTTTCGATATTCACGTCGCAGGCGCTGAAAACATGGAGGCGCAAGGCAATATCCTGGATCATGAATATGAGATCCACGCGGGACGCAACAAGGTGGCCGAGGTCTCGAAGAAGTGGTTCCGGGTGGTCGATACCTATGGGGTGGATATTGTTCCTGGTGCCGATGATGTCTTGATTCTCGCCATTACGGTGGTCATCGATATGATGACTGACCAGGGCAGATAACAATGTTCTTCGTGCCCTGATGCACAGTCAGAAAGCAGTGAGTGAGCATGAAAGAGACATCATCAATCACTCCAGGAGTCATAAAGGCGAGTGTCAAGGGTTTCAAATCTCTACTGGCGTTTATTACTAAGTTTAATAATGATTGGGTGTTGAGCTTAGCATCGGGTCTCGCATTTAACCTCATGGTAGCGATTATCCCTATCATTATTGCCATCGTTGCACTTGCTGGATTCATCTACGGAGGCCTAAATCCCTCTATCCAGGAAGAGCTTATTCAACACATTCAACAACTATTCCCGCCACCAATACCATCACAAGAAGTCGTTGGACTGGCCCTGGATGCATTGAACAAGGATGCTGGCATTCTGAGTATCATCGCCATCGTTACGGCTATCATTGGAGGCTCAGGCCTCTTTGTTGCTATGGAGGGACAATTTGATATTATCTATCAAATTCGCACGCGCGGGATTGTACAGCAGTACATTATGGCCCTGGGTATGCTCCTGGTCTTCGTCATTCTCTCTCCATTTATGATCTTCGCAAACTCTATTCCTACAGTGGTACACACGCTTGTGCAAACAACTCCCCTGGGCCAGATTTCAAGCAGCGGCTTCGGTTTTGTCCTCTTGACGCTCTTTTGCGGGTTACTGGCTACATGGGTCTTACTAGAAATCATCTATTTAGTCGTACCCAATCAACATATCAGTTTCCGTGACAGTTGGTTTGGAGCACTCCTGGCAGCAGTAGCCATTCAGGCCTATCTGCAACTCTTTCCATTCTATGCGACACACTTCTTAAGTGGCTATACCGGTACTGTCGGCTTTGCCATTATTTTCGTCTTCTTCTTCTACTTTTTTGCTGTAATCTTGCTGGGAGGCGCCGAGGTCAATGCTTTCTATGCACAGGGAAAACGAGCTCTACCCGATAACCTGGCTGTAATAGTGCATGGCCTCACACAGAGTTTGCCGAAAGGTGAAGCAGTCGTGCAAGAAAAGCAGGGTACTTAGTGATGCAGCCCCTGAACGAGGATGTGGGTTTACTGGATATCATCGCCATTGTGGTGGCAGTAGTTGGCGGCTCAGGACTCTTCGTCACGATGGAGGGATACTTTGATCTCATCTATCATATATACACACGAGTTCTGATTTAACTCCCCAGACCTTGTTTACTGGATAACTTGCGACTGATGCACAATATGGGGGAAACCATCGTTGCAATCGACAATATACCTGGCTACCATATCGTTGGTATAAGCTGTCCCCGAAATGGTATGATACCCCCGTGAAGCATATTTGCGGCTTGTGAGCATCTTGCCAGGTGGGATGATGTAAAGAATCTCCCCGGTATATTGACGCTCACGCTCCTTTATTGTTATCCTATCACCAAGGTGATACTCCCCTTCATACACAGGTCCGAAGAGCTGAGCGAGCTGCTGTCCATCGTCTCCATCAAACTGATAGTGTTCATAGACGCGCTGTCCATTTCTGATGGATTCAATGATAGGGATGCGCTCATCCGTCTCAAGTGTGACGATCCAGAGGCTCAAAAACGCTTGTGGCTGCACCACATCGACCGGGCTCCACATTAAGACTTTGAGACCTGGTCGAGAGTGAAGGGTTTCGAGAGCGGCGTGTGCGAACAGCTTGATCTGAATTTGACGGAGAATATCATCACTTTCGCGTTGCCCGAGATCCAGAAGAGAAGCTATCTCGATAGTGTTCACTTTCACTGGTGCCTCCATTCCGAACTGCTGCCAGTCGATAAAATCAAGCGTAATATGAAATTGTCCACATATCGCTGTGATCTGCTTGGCTTTCTGGCATGCCTCTTGTTGCTCATCAGCACTGTTTCGGCGTGTGTAGGTCATGACGCGTAACTCCTCTTGAGGCAGTTGTTGAGCCTGCCCTCTTCTTGGTTAACCATTCCGCGATAAACGTGAGAGGAATTCCTCTCATCAGAGTTTCGAGAGACATGATTACTGTTTGGATTGCATCGACAGGAGTTTCTCCTTCTGCCCCGCGATGCTCTCTTCAGGAACAGCCAAGTTTCCGGTGGAGGTAATCAAGTCCCTTGTCAAAGACTAAGAAATCAGTGCAGAACCTGAGAGGGGAAACGTCTGATCATATCTTTTCGCTTACTCTATTGAGCCACTTTCTGTGGGGTATTGTCAACTACCGAGCTTGTGGACTCTCATAGTGTCTACTCCGCCGCGCCTCCGGCAGAATGCCAGCTTCCTGCACCTTACGGCCGAACCGTTTGAGGGCCTATTCACTGGTATTCTGCTCATAGAAGATTCCCCTCCTGAAGGATAAGAGGCGAGGGCAGCACCTCGAACTGATATACCCTTAAATTCTTCCTCCCATTCATGATACGAGCCATTTCGCTAGGAATGCTCTGGGTGAAGCCCTTCCTGTTGCACGTTGCCTTCTCCGTTCCTTGCAATGATCTGCAACCACATGCGTGGCACCTCGGTCATACCGAGTTCCTGGCATGCCTGGTACACGGTAGCGCCAAGAGCGGCGGCTCCCACTGCCAGTGGTGCTCCCGGTAAAGCTCCCTCGATGAAGAGCCAATAGTGCCCCAGGTCTCTTAAACCATCCAATGACATCATCACTCGTTCCTGGACGGTCTCAACATGGCTAAATCCACTCTCCTTGAGCAGGCTGCTATACTCCTCGGAAGTGAGCCACTGCATGGCTATCGCTTTCGCCCCGTGTGATAACTGCACTTCTGGATGCGCTTTGCGTAGCCACTGCACAGCTCGGCGTATCCAAAGACGGCTAAAGCGGAGGGTGCTCTCGACGTTGGTGCCATTGTAGAAGGCGCTATTGCAGGCGAAGATCCCGCCTGGAGCAAGAATAGCGGCCATCTGCCGAAACGTTGTGCGTTTATCGGCGATGAGGTGGATCGCGTTACAGAAGAAAGCAGCATCGGCATCGTGGACGAGCGTGGGAAGATCCCCTGCTTCTCCCTGGAAGAAATCAGCTTGTGCCCCCATTTCTTCGATGCTCTTCTGCGCGCGCCGTAATGCTTCTGCGGAAGGGTCAACGGCGATGATGCGTGCCTGGCGTCCTCGACGGGCCAGTTCTTCAGCAATCAGCCGCGTGATCGCTCCAGTTCCACAGGCCATGTCCACAAGCGTCAGTGTGGCATCAGGAGGGCGTGTCACAAGGGGTGCGAGTGCTTGCTGAACCAGCGAACGGTTGATTGCTGTATAAAATGGATGGGCTGCAAAGGCTTCAAATGTAAATTGGTTGGTTTCCTCCGTCTCAAAGAAGCTCATGAGTGCCACCTCTCCTCTCTTCACCGCTGCTATGGAAGTATCCGACGAGAGGGTTTCGCTCCTGCTGCCTCATCGCCCCCGCTCCTGTTCCTGCTTCCAAACTGCTGCCTCAATGTTGCGGCAAATGGCGCGTATCGTCTCACTTGATAGCGGCTCCGGCTCACCGTCTCCCGCTTTGTACAGGCGGTCTAAGATGCTCAGCACTTTCTCTTCGTCAAACAGGTCTCCCAGCGCAGCTACCCTTTTGATCTCGGCAATCGTTGCGTCTGCTGCTTCACGTTCGCGGTGTGCTGAAACAACTTGAATATCAGTGCCGTTTCGTGAGATCCACACCTGCCAGAGCTGAGTTGATGGGTGTTGCTCTGTACCTAAGGCAAACTGTATGTTGCGACGTGTTGGCTCTCTGCCAGAGCCTTCAAGGAGATGCACGTTCTCTGCTCGGTTCATAGTTGTGGGAACGTTCCCCTTTGTGGGGTCTTGCTTGTCTTGGTAGTTCTTGCTCATTGCTTCTGCTCCCGGTGCAAGCTTTATCAGCTCGTCCCTCTGTTCATAGCAGCAGTCCAGCAAGGCTCGTACCTCCTTGGACGCTCTGCCTGTTGGTTATTCCTAATAGGGACTGTAAGTCGTCACTGCTGCTGGTCAGTAAATCGATCCCTTGCCGGGGGCTTTTAATCCAAAGGAGCATTCAAAAAGATACGAGCCCTGTGTCCTGCTACTTATACGAACGCTGTCTCTCGTACTGGTTGTCTGTCTGGTTCCATTCCACAGCTCGAACTTGTATCCGATCGACAGGAGCCTTTCGGATTGCCGTAGCCAGGCGTTCAGCTTCGTTGTTGTCCATGTCCAGTTTCCTTTCATAAAAGAACATGCCATTGACATGGGTTTATATAACTGGCGCACCCCAGGAGTCATACATGAGGAGTCATGCTTTTGCTCTGGTCATTCCTTCGCCGGTTCAGGCGCATCCGACGCAGGTAATTGGCAAGATGAGCATTGAACGTCGAGCCATCGCCCCATTCAGGGTAGGTTGCATGAAGCGATTGGAAAGCGATAGCGATGACATGCTGAGCAAACTGCTTCACATCCATCTCTGTCAGCAGACTGCGTAGTTGTTGCGGGGAAGGCGCAAGCCAATGCTCCCGCACTTCAGGCTCGACTCCAGGCTTGGCGCTAGGTGGACAGGAGAAATGTTCGGTTTCTGCGGGAGCGCGCGTGTATCCTAAAGCAGACCAGGTGCCCTCTGGTGCATCATGAGACAAATCAGACGGTTCTTTCCCAGGCCCCCACTGATCAATCGTCTGGAAGAGGTCGGCATCGGAGAGCGCTAGTAAATCAACCTGGACTTGTTTGATAAAAGATTGTGCCTGGTATCTCATAGGGGGATCCTTCCCATCCAATCGTGCCTTGCCGACGTGAGGTGGGCTACTGGCATACGTGTTACCAGGGCCAGAGTACCAGATCTTTGAAGCAGGCAATAGTCTGCTCGTACCGGTTGCCAGCGTCAGCATGCGATGTTTTCTTGTCGGGTGGCTGCTTTGTAAGAATGCTCACGGTCCGTTGCTGCTCTTTTTCCCACTGCTCCTCAGTCAATCCTTGTGATACTGCATGCAAGATCGTCATCACAATGGGATAGTCTGAAGAACGGAGCTTATCATATCTCATCGCCTCTTGTATACGTGCAGAGTAGATAGCTGTATCACTCATCCTGCCCAAGGGGATGTGGGTATTTGCTTCAGAGGGTCGCTTACTCATGCTTTTATTCCTTCTACTGTTAGAAGCGTTTCGTTTACCTAAAGTACATTATGTCACATTTTATGTATTGTACCGACTGCTTAGAATATCTGTTCTATAATGATGGGAGAAAAGGACAAATTGAAGGCCCATTCTTGATGTGTGAGTATGCAGAGGAGGAATCAGCGAGGTATCACTAGTGATCTTACTGGCGCAAACCCCAATTTTATAAACGGATGTCCCAAGTAGCCACTACACATCCATTGAAATGGTATAATAACAAATAAGGTGTTGGGCCTGTCCAATGCTTTGACTTTATTACCTCGCGAAATGATGTCGAACATGGCAAGCTTGATAATGTGGTCAACCCCAAGCTGCTCCCAACTGTGGTTGCCCATGTTATTACTGACCATCAACGAAACAAGACGAAGAGATGATTCATACGGGTTCCGTCTATTATACTCCATCGCTTTATAAGTGAAGACGACAATTCGAAAGGAGAGGCACTATGCAACTCGCATGGAAGGTAGATGAAGGCAGCAAAGTCAGGTTGAAGGATTACGATCCAGACTTTGTTGATACGTATACTGACCGCGCACTAGCAACAGCAGAGTTAGAAAAACTCAGCGAAGAACTCGGCGAGTTACAGCAGTTATTGGCGGCGGCGCAGTATCACAGCCTCCTCATAGTACTGCAGGGGATGGATACGAGCGGCAAAGATGGCACGATACGCCAAGTCATGGCACAAGTCAATCCGCTGGGATGCGAGGTGCGTTCGTTTAAGGGACCTACATCCAGGGAACAGGCACGTGATTTCCTCTGGCGGATCCATCGGGTCGTTCCAGGCAGAGGCATGATCAGCATTTTCAATCGCTCCCACTATGAGGACGTGCTGGTGGTGCGTGTGCATAACCTGGTGCCAGAAAAGGTGTGGCGGAGACGATACGCAGCCATTAACGACTTTGAGCGTTTGCTGGCCCAGAATGACATGATTATTCTGAAGTTCTATTTGCATATTAGCTACGAGGAGCAGGAAAAACGCTTACTGGCTCGTCAGGAGGATAGGACCAAAGCCTGGAAACTCTCGTCGGCCGATTGGGCGGAGCGCAAATACTGGAACGATTATCAACAAGCCTATGGGGATGCGCTTTCCAAGTGCAGTACGGATGAAGCGCCCTGGTATATCGTGCCAGCTAATCGTAAATGGTATCGCAATTTGCTGGTGGCACGTACACTCGTTTCTACCCTGCGTCCATATAAGAAAGAGTGGCAAGCCAAATTAGTGAAGCGGGGAGAGCAGGAACTTGTGCGTATAGAGAAGTTGCAGCAGGTGGGAGATAATCCCGTTGAAGCAAAGCCTATACTACGTAGCTAGGGTACTCCAAGAAGACGACATCGAGAAAGGAGAAGGATGATGCAAGTTGCATGGAAAGTTGAAGCAGGTAGCAACATCAAGTTGCAGGACTATGATCCCGACTATGTTGATGAGCATACGGATCCCGCGTTGGCGAGGGCAGAACTGGAACAACTCGGCAAGGAACTCGGCGAGTTACAGGAGTTATTGGCAGCGGCCCACCATCATAGCTTACTCGTCGTGTTGCAGGGGATGGATACCAGTGGCAAGGCTGATACGATTCACCAGGTCCTCTCCCGAGTCAATCCGCAGGGATGCGAGGTGCGTTCGTTTAAAGTCCCTACAACTCGGGAACGGGACCATGACTTCCTCTGGCGTGTGCATCGGGTCACTCCAGGCAGAGGTATCTTTGGCATTTTCAATCGCTCCCACTATGAGGACGTGCTGGTCGTGCGCGTACATAACCTGGTGCCACAAGAAGCCTGGAGTCGCCACTACGCAGCCATTAACGACTTTGAGCGCTTGCTGGCTCAGAATGACATGATTCTTCTAAAGCTCTACTTGCATATGAGCTACGACGAGCAGGAAAGACGCCTGCTGGCCCAACAGAAGAATCAAACGGACGCATGGAAAGTCACTACTGCTGATTGGGCTGAGCGTAAATACTGGGACGAGTATCAAGAGGCCTATGAGGAGGCGCTCTCCAAGTGCAGTACGGATGAAGCGCCCTGGTATATCGTTCCTGCTAACCAGAAGTGGTATCGCAATTTGCTTGTGGCACGCACACTCGTTTCTACCTTGCGCCAGTATAAGGATGAGTGGGAGGCGCAATTAGTGGAGCGTGGAGAACGGGAGCTTGCGCTTCTAGCGCAGCTCGGACATCTAGCGCAGAGTGGAAATCGTGAGAATAAACGTTCTAAGAAAGCTCACAGTGCTACTTAGCTAGCCGCCTTTCCTCAATATCTCTTGCACTCCCATGTTTCTCCTGTCTAGAATCCTCTTCGTCGTTTCAAGCAAGCAGGCTCATTTCTTTGGGGATGAGCCAAACACATTGACGAAGTACAGCCAGGATACTTTTGGCACAGGTGATGTAGAGGAGTATGTTGGGCCAGGTGGGGGTGTTTTGTTACGCGTGCCTAAATCAGGGAGTTCGTTGGAGACGGTTGTGTTGAGTAAACCTTTGTTAGCTCTAAGGTGAGAAGTCGCAAAATAGCTGACATCTTTCCTGTACAGAATTCGTATACCATTATGTAGGTAGAAGTGCCTAAGTTTCTTGTCAGCAGGCTCTTTAGTGCATGAGTGGACGGATCTGTCTATTAGGCACGGATCATTGAATAGAGGAAGGAAGATAGTATGGCCCTTGAAGATTTTTTGGAACCCGAGGTAGCTGTCACCGCAGCGGTGACAGCAGCTATCTTCTCGCCACGAGCGCGTAAACTTATACGTCGTGGCCTGGTCTATGGAACGGCGGGAGTGCTGATAGCTGGCGATGCAATCACTTCATTTGCCCGCAGCGTTGGTCAGGGTATCCAGGAGGCAGGAGCTTCGGATTCCACCGCGGCTCAGAATACTATGAACCAGGCCAGGACAGAGGCCTCAGCTACTGGGACGAGCGCAGGGCAGAAGAAAACGACGCAGAAGAACGTGACGGACAAGGCAAAAACCGAAGGTAGGGGAGGTTGATTCTGATGAGCCAATCGCACGGGGAGAAATCAGGTCAACCAGCAACAGCACGCGCAGAAGAGCTATTAGACAACATGGGACGACGTATTGGCCTCTTCGCGGCTGTTACCGGGCAGCGTATTCAAAACGCTGCCACCTCTATACGTGAACAAGCTGACCGCATGGGCCAGCCTGATACAACACCGGGGGAGAAATCACAACAACCAACGATAGCACGGGCTGAGGAAAGGGGTCAGCTAGCGATGGCAAGGGCTGAGGATCTGGTAGACAGCCTGGCACAGCGTCTTGGCCATTATGCTTCTCTAGCCGGCTACCAAATCCAGAAGGCGACGGCCCGCGCACAAGAAGAGGTCGAGGATATGTGGGCAGAGGCACAGCACATCCGCCATGAGAAACGTCAGCCACAATAAGTAAGAACGTTTGAAATGGAAGTTGTACGTGGCATGGGCAGAGGCAATGGTGGACTGAGCTCGCCATTGCCTTCCCTCATCTTTCAAGTTTCATAATGGTAAGCCTTATGACAGAGACTATACGCATCATCACTAAGGTGGTTCTCAACTAGAAAGTAACCGAGGGAGTACATGAGTCTCGCTGTTGCAGAAGAACCCCGCGTCCGTCATACAGTTCCAGGTCGGGTACGAGTGCATCTCCCAGGATGGTCGGGACAAGGCAAGCGCCGGATAGAGACACGGCTACGCCAGGTGCAAGGAGTACGTAGTGTTCAGGCTAACACCCTGACGGGTAATATTCTCATTCAATATGACCCAACAGCGACGAATGAGCAGGCCATCCTAAAAGAGGTACACGCGCTTGACCTGGATACGATTAATGCGCCTGACGACCAACCACCACCTCCACCCGTACAGACTGAACGCCGTGGACAGGTCGTACGTGCGCGTATTGCTGTGCGAGGTTTGGATTACGACCAACACCTTGCAAAACGTGTGCTAGAGCACCTTGAACAGCGATCAGGCGTGATGCATGCAAAGGTGAACCGGCTCACGGGGCGTGTACTCGTGGAGTTCTTAGAACACGAGGAAGACCTGGACGACTTGATTGCCGAGATAACCCAGATGGAGCTTCCAGAAGAGGATCGTCCTGCCCATCCCCTCGATCCAGGCCCATTCATACAGGGCGTGACCTGTACTATCGGTGCTACTCTAGGCATAGGAGTGCTGGCCATGCGCCGGCTCTTTGGTTTTCAAGAGCCTCTTCCTGGGTCAAGTCTCGCTCTACACGCTGCCAGTATCATTGGACTTCTGCAGGGTTTTCCTCCCATTCGCTATGGATTGCGCAAGCTCCTGGGGCGCACTGTGGCCGATCTACTATTTAACGTACCCGGTATCATTACCCTCACGCTTGCTGAGAGTCCATTTGGCCTTGCCCTTGTAGGGTCAGAGTCTCTACGCCTGTTGACCGAAGTGCAGGCACGACGGGCAGCATGGCTTCGTCGTAAGGAGAGGGTTGCCAATGCCCCCTCGACACAACCTGATGCCATCATACGCCTGGAAACGGGTGAGCGAACTCCTCTAGCTGCAAAAGTCCTGGAGGGGATGGGTACGGCGATTGGACTTGATGGTATGCCTCTGCCAGTCGTGCAAGGGAACATTGTTCCCCCTGGTGCACGGCTCTACGGTGGTCCATTCGTCTTGAAACTGCAAAATGATAAAACCTTTGGAGCATTCATACCACAGCCCCGTCCTGCACCGGCAGCACCATCGCTCTACGATTATTACCTGAAAGCATCAAGCCAGCTCTCACTTGTATATACAGCGGCAACCGCTCTTTTTACGCGCTCGTTCACCAAAACGCTGGTCTCTATGCTCCTGGTCAATTCGCGCACTGCCGCTATCGGTCTTGACTATGCAAACCTCGGTGCAGCAGCACGAGTACTACGCGCAGGCGTTACTAACGTTGGTACACGCACAGATCGGACTATTCGTCTTCCTCGCTTCCTGCTGCTAGCAGGTGTTCCTGAAGGCCTACCGCTGCTTACAAAGGTGGGCGAAGCTGGAGTTGCACGGCGCCTGTCTAGCCGCGATGCCTTTGTGCGTCGCCTATCGTCCATCGAGGCACTTGGTCGCGTCAATGTTGCCTGTGCAGATAAGACGGGAACCATGACGAAAGGGCGCCTGGTGCTGAGCATGGTGACCGGCCGTGAGCATGAAGCGAAGATGCCAGGGACTTTGCCGGCAGACTTACGTCACGTGCTGCTTGCAGCAGCGCTTGCCAGTCCGCATCCCGATGCTCCCGATGCCCATGCGCATCCTACCGATGTTGCTATCGTTCAAGATGCTATGGATGCCGGACTCGGCAGGGAAGTGCACGTGAAGCATGAAGCCGAGCTGGCATTTGATCCAGTACGATCTTTCCATGCTACTGTTGCCCAAGAACTGCTCTACATCAAGGGTGCACCCGAGGCAGTCCTGCTCAGGTGTACTTCAGTATTCCAGCGTGGTGAGAAACATCCTCTTGATGAGAGCGGTCAGCATGAACTGCTTGAGCACTCCAGGCGCCTCGCAGAGCGTGGTCTACGTGTGCTCATGGTAGCCGAAGGTCCACCTGATACACCACTCGACGACCCGCAGGGATTGACGGCTCTAGGCTTCGTGGGAATCAGTGATCCGCTCAGGCCCACTGTTCAGGCGGCAGTACTTCGTTGCCACGAAGCAGGCGTGCGTGTGATCATGATTACTGGCGATCATCCCGCCACTGCTCGCACCATTGCCCGTGAGGCAGGTTTGCTCAACAATGGGGGAGAAGTGCTTACCGCCACTGAGATTGCCGAACTTCAGAACGGCGAACTGGATGAACGTTTGGAGCACGCGGTAGTGATTGCGAGGGCTACACCACTGGGCAAGCTGCGTATTATCGAGAGCCTGCAACGGCGCGGTCATACTGTGGCAATGACAGGTGATGGCGTGAACGATGCGCCTGCCTTGCGACTTGCGGATGTTGGCGTGGCAATGGGCTGGAGTGGTACCGAGGTTGCGCGACAGACCGCTGAGGTGGTGATTGCTGACGACGACTTCTCCACGCTCGTGGAAGCATTCGTCGAGGGACGTAGCTTCTGGCACAACATTCGCCGAGCTCTTGGTCTGCTGCTGGGTGGAAACCTGGGCGAGCTTGGTCTCGTAGCCGGCGCGACTATACTAGGTACCAATACTCCTCTCACTGCGCGCCAGATTCTCGCGGTCAATGCTATCACGGACATTTTACCTGCTCTCGCAGTAGCTCTTCAGCAGCCTGAGCACCGCAACCTTGCAGGACTCAGGCGAGAGGGCGCGGCTGCACTCAACAAACCCTTGCGCAACGAGGTATTACGTCGTGGTACCGCAACAACAGTGCCAGCACTCGCCAGCTATCTTATTATGTTGGGTGTTAATATGTTGCCCGAAGCGCGCTCCGTTGCTTTCGCCAATATTGTTGCAACTCAACTTGCTCAGACGCTTGATAGTGGTTGGGCTGAAGGTAGCCTCACCAGGCCTGTCTTTGGGGCCGTAGCTGGCTCTGTTGGTGTGCTCCTCGCGGCTTTTACTTTCCCATCCTTGCGCGATTTTCTGCAGCTTGTGATGCCATCCCCACTCGGCTGGGCTCTTATCGGAGCGGGAGCATTGACTGCGGTAGGGATGAGTCGTGTACTTGCTTCTCCGCTTTTCTCCCGACTGGAGCTGCCCCCGCTTCTCCCAGCTCCAGGAGAAAGATAGGAGCGAGAGTGTAGAATACCGATTCCTCGGACTCACCATCTGGACGACGGTCGTCGCCTTGCAGGTGAACCATCTGCGCAAGCTGGAGCCTGAGCTTCGTCAGAAGTTCGTCATTCGTGTCATCTTGGGTCAAACGGCTACGCTGCCATTGGTGATTGCGGGTATCGCGATGCTCGTTGCGGGTGGAGCTGGCTTGTATTGGCTCGTCCCTGCAGTCATTTTCGCCTTCCTTGTTGCGTTTCTGGATGCGTGGGTCCTGCTGGTCGAGATCAATCGATAAGCCAAATGCGGCTAGCACCAGGGAGACGATGTTGAACCCGGAGAAGGAGGACGACTGATGGAACTGCCCTTACTTTGCGGCTCATGGCAGCTTACATGATAGTAGGCCGAATATAGCCGATCTTCATACAGCCTCTGCTGTTTGCGTGTTGCTCTCCATGTTGGTCCCCCTCTCCCCTTGACAAACTAATAAGATTAGTTTAAAATACTAATGGTTAGTAATAAGATTAAATAAATTAGTAAGAAAGGATCCATCAGACCATGAAAGTGACAGCCGCCAGTAACAACCTTTTTCAATTGACCCGCTTCGTTGCCTTCAATTGCTACCTGCTACGCGAGGACGATGGCTTTACGTTAATCGACACCAACATGAGTGGCCAGGCGCAGGCGATCATGCAGGAGGCCAGCAAGCTGGGTCTCCCGATTGTACGCATCCTGCTGACTCATGCCCACATCGATCATGTGGGCTCACTCGATGCGCTGCATGCTGCCCTGCCAGATGTTCAGGTTGCCATCAGCGAGCGCGACGTGCGTTTTCTTTCCGGCAATAAGAGCCTGGACCCCTCCGAGCCGCAGGTGCCCCTGCGCGGCGGCTATCCCGTCTGCACAACGAAGCCCTCGCTCTTGCTGCACGAAGGAGATCGCATCGGCTCCCTCGAAGTGATTGCCACGCCAGGCCACACACCAGGCCACATCGCTTTTCTCGATACGAGGAACCGCGCGGTGATCGGCGGCGATGCCTTCCAGACGCAGGGCGGCGTTGCCGTTTCGGGAACATTCGAATGGCTCTTCCCCCTACCGGCGCTTGCTACCTGGCATAAAGGGTTAGCCCTGGAGAGCGCACGCAAACTGCTGGCGCTCCAGCCATCCTTGCTCGCTGTAGGACATGGCCGCATGCTAGAGGATCCCCAGGCGGCGATGGAGCGCGCCATTCACGTCATGGAACGCTCCCTGGCGATAGAGGAAGGAAAACAGCCGCATGTCGCATAGAATGGGGCTGGATCACGCGACCGTTGTGGAGGTCGCGGCCAAGCTGGTAGACGAGGAGGGCCTCGAGCAGCTCTCGCTGGGCCGCCTTGCCGAGCGTTTAGGTGTCCGCACGCCCTCCCTGTACAATCACGTCACGGGACTGCCTGGGCTCAAACACGATCTGGCGCTCTACTGCTTGCGCGATCTGCTCGACCGCCTCACACGAGCGACCATCGGGAAATCACGCGCAGAGGCCATTGTCGCCTTCGCCGAGGCCTACCGGGCTTACGCCAGAGAAGCACCCGGGCGCTATGCCCTCACGCTGCAAGCGCCCGCGCCTTCCGATCGGGAGGTGCAGGCCATCGCACAGCAGATACTGGATGTTGCCCGGGCTGTGCTTGCGCCGTACAGACTCAGCGAGGAAGAGGCGATTCACGCCATTCGCGGCCTGCGCAGCATGGTGCATGGCTTTAGCTCACTGGAAGCGGCGGGCGGTTTCGGGATGCCAGTGGATCTGGACGCCAGTTTCCACTGGCTCATCAACGTGTTTGTCGCCGGTCTGGATGGGCCAACGGTGACGGGCGAGCAGAAACATGTTGTAACAAGCAATGAGGCTCCGGTGCAGGCTTCACACGAAGAATGACACAGAAAAGACAGAAGAAAGGAACGAGAGAGATGATCCTCACAGTTCTCAAAAACGCGAACCTGGCATTGGCCTTTTTCCTGGAACTGGGCGTCTTGGCTGCGCTTGGGTATTGGGGTTTTCAGACTGGACAGGGAACAATCGCCAAGATCGGACTCGGCATCGGCGCTCCAGTGGTGGCTGTGGTAGTGTGGGGCCTGTTTGGAGCGCCCAAAGCAGTGTGGCATCTGCATGGTGCTTCTCGCTTGCTCCTGGAAGTGGTCTTCTTCGGCTCAGCCGCCCTCGCCCTCTTCGCCGCTGGTCAGCGCGTCCTGAGTGTAGCATTCGCGCTGATCTTTGTCCTCAACTATGTGCTGCTCACAGTATGGGCACAGTAACAGAGCTGCAGTAATCTTCATTTCTTGTCACCTCATCACAGAAGTAAGTTTTTTTGTAGAAATGTGAGTACGTGACCACGGCTTAGCTTTCCAGGCGACCCTGGAGGTAGAGCCAGCGGACAAACGCTTGTCGCTTGTGCTCAGCAGTGGCCTCGTGATAGGCCCCTCGCTGATAGAGTGCTTTGACTCGCTCGAGGCCAGCAATCTGCTCGCTCGAAAAACCCACGTGCTCGAGTTGCCTATTACCTGCCTCCCAGGCAGGGTGGTCCGTCATGGTAAGGAACTGCTCTCGGAATTCCATGGTCATCCTCCTGTGTCTCCGATTTTGCCATCACATCCTGATAGCTTGTAGAATATGGTAAAGTATAACCCGCAAGATGTGCCTTGAGAAAGCGTAAAGTCGACAAAAAAGCGGTCAAAAAACGACTTCTTTTTGCTTTTTCCTTCGTACTCGTTTCCCTCCGCTTGTATGCCACAATGGGCGACTAGCTCTGCCTCCAGAAAGCCGGGCTGCGTCTCATTCCAATCCTGGAACGTAGGAGTAACCCCTGTACCATGCAACTTGGAGATCAGTCCTAGATGGTCAGAGCTTCTCGACAACTATCGCGATGCCCTGCCCTACGCCTATGCACATCGTTGCCAGCCCCATCTCTACATCCGGGCGCCGCCCCATCTCGTGCAGGAGCGTCGTCAGGATGCGCACCCCAGAGCACCCGAGAGGATGCCCGATGGCGATCGCCCCGCCGTTGGGGTTCAACCTCACGTCCTCCGGGTCCATGCCCCACTCATGGAGGACTGCCAGGGACTGTGCGGCGAAGGCTTCATTGAGCTCGACGAGACCCACGTTGCTGAACGAGGCCCCAGCCCGCGCTAGCGCCTTCCTCGTCGCCGGCACCGGCCCGATGCCCATCGCCCGTGGTGGTACCCCGGCCACCCCGATGCTCCTGATCCTCGCCATCGGTTTGAGGCCGTGCGCCCGAGCGTAAGGGGCGGAGACAACCAGCACCGCCGCCGCCCCGTCATTGAGGGAACTGGAGTTGCCCGCCGTGACGGTCCCACCTTGCTTGAAGACGGGCTTGAGTTTGGCGAGCTGCTCCAGCGAGGTGTCGCGCCGGGGACCCTCGTCTGCCTCGACTACGATTTCGGACCTGCGGGTCCTTACTGTGACCGGCACGATCTCATCGCTGAAGCGCTGCTTGTCCTGTGCTGCGACAGCCTTCTCGTGGCTCCTCAAGGCGAAGCGGTCCTGGCGCTCGCGGGAGATATCATACAGACCTGCGAGTTCTTCGGGCCTCTGCTCCTCAGGAGTGAACTTGAAGCGCTCCTGGGCCAGGTTCTCGGCGGTCATCCCGAGCGAGTCGGTGTACCCCATCTCTTCCATCCTCGGGTTGACGAAGCGCCAGCCCAGGGTGGTATCGTAGACGGTCTGGTGCCCAGTGGCAAAGCCCTTTTCAGGCTTGGACAGGGCGTAGGGGGCTCGGCTCATCGACTCGACCCCCCCGCCGATGTACACATCGGCCTCGCCG
>WNFX01001465.1_pt1 | contig 31444 bp, 29 predicted proteins | sample 5400111 | NCBI WGS metagenome assembly WNFX01 (sample SAMN13153363, study PRJNA577476) | soil metagenome | isolation source: 40 cm soil or saprolite under grassland replicate 1 | place: USA:California | collected 2016-06-15 | reverse complement strand
CGCGCGGTGCGGGGACGAGGCGACGCGCGGGGCGGGGGCGGATACCGCCGGGCCGATAGGTGGTCGTAATTGGCTGGTAGGTGATCGTAATTGGCCGTTACGTGGCGCTGATTGGCCGTCGCTTCAGGATGGAAAGGCGTCCTTGCCGTCGGGGAGCTCCAGATCCGATCGCGCAAGCTCTTCAACGTTGACGTCCTTGAACGTGACGACGCGCACGTTCTTCACAAACCTGGCGGGCCTGTACATATCCCACACCCAGGCGTCTTGCATTGTGACCTCGAAGAACACGTCGCCGTTGTCGGCCGTGCGCACATCAAGCTCCACCTGGTTGGTGAGGTAGAAGCGCCGCTCAGTCTCGACGACATGGCTGAACAGCCCCACCACGTCGCGGTACTCGCGGTAGAGCTGCAACTCCATCTCTGTCTCGTATTTCTCGAGATCTTCTGCGCTCATTGTGTCCCCTCCGATCAGGCGGGCTCGCAAGCTCAGGCGGGCGCCCTCGCCCACGCCGCCCCGGCCGCGCGGCCATCCCCCGTGGCCACGTCGTCTGCGGCCAGCGCCGCGATCCCCGCATCGTCAAGGGCACAGGCAACGTCGGCCATCTCTTCATTGTCGGGCATCGGCTCGTTGTCGGGCATCGGCTCGTTGTCGGGCGTCGGCCACACCAACACCCGCGCGCCGCGCGCACGCAGTGCGCCCATGACGTTCACGAAGCTGAACCGATGCTGCGGGCAAGGACCGTGATCAGCCAGGGCCTGCGCATGCCGGGGAGTCACGTAACCCTTGTGCTCGGCAAAGTCGTATGCGGGGTAGCGGTCGTGCAACTCGGTCATGATGCGGTCCCTGGTCACCTTGGCCACAACGGAGGCGGCGGCCACGCACGCGGCGACCTGATCACCTTTCCACATGGCTAGCGCGGGCACGGTGAGACCTCGTACAGCGAAGCCGTCGGTGAGCACGTACCCGGGACGACAGGACATGCCGGCGAGCGCGCGGCGCATGCCAGCGATGTTGCACACATGCAGCCCCCGCCGATCGATCTCGGCTGACGGGATGACGACCGTATGCCAGGCAAGCGCATGGGCCACCACCTCACGGTAGACCTCCTCCCGCACAGCCGGAGCAAGGGCCTTGGAGTCGGCGAGCCCAGCAAGCGCGGAACCCGAGGGCGCAAGCGCGACGGCGGCGACGACCAAGGGGCCGGCGCACGCGCCGCGGCCGGCCTCATCGACGCCAGCCACCGGGGCCAGGCCAGCGCGGGCGAGCACTCGCTCGTAGCTGGACAGGCCAGACCCTTGCCTGGGCGTGTAACCGGATGGGCGAAGCACCGACCGACTCCGCAACCCGCCCGGCGTTGGAGGCGGCTGAGCTTCGCCGTCCGCTCGGTCGCAAGGCTCCGCCTCTGGTGCGCATTGCAAGCGATCCAGGCTCGTCATGACACTCGCAGCGTACGTCCGATCGCAAGAACACTCGTCAGGATCGGCACATCATACGGCAGGCACCGCAGGAGCGCCGACAGCAGTCAGGAGCGAGCCGGGTGAGCCGCTATGACCGTGCTGGCCCCGGGGGACGACCCCCCGGGATCCCCCCGCAGACCGCGGGGGTGCCACGCCGCGTGAGCCGTTATGGATCATTTTTACTTAACGGCTGCCGCTGGCGTGTCACTGCCCGGCGTGCGGAGACTGTGCATGCGCGGTTCGCCCGCCGGATCAGCGCGCTGCGTGCCCTCGCAGCCGGATCCTGCGCTGGATCAGCGTGAGGGGCAGCGCGCCGGCCAGGCCGAGGACGAATGGCGCGGCGGGAAGGCCGGCGGCGAGCGCCCGCTGCTCGAACGTGGCGGGGATTGGCAAGTCCCGGAACCGGTCCAGCGGCCAGACGACCACAAACGCGCGACCGACCACCTTGGACTCCGGTATCGAACCGCCGCCCGGGTCGCCGCGGTGCTCTCGCGAGTCGTAGGAGACAGCTCTGTGATCCCCCATGACCCACAACTCGTGCACGGGAACGGTGGTGTCGAACGGAATCAGTGACGGCTTGTTTCCCGGATACAAATACGACTTCTCGTTGAGCGGCACACCATTAACCGTTATCCGGCCCTCCGCGTCGCAGCACTTGACGTGGTCGCCGGGTAGGCCAATGACCCGCTTCACGTAGTCTTTTTCACCCGCGGTCACACCGAACGCGGCACCGACCCAGTTGGCAAAGCGCCGGATGGGATTGGACGGCGTGGCCTGCTGTGGGACAGTCGGATCCCACGAATCAAGTCCGTTGAAAACGGCGACGTCACCGCGGTGGATGTTGCGGAGATGATAGACGACCTTGTTAACCAGTATCCGGTCACCGATCTTCAGCGTGTTCTCCATCGACGATGAGGGGATGTAGAACGCCTGCACCGCGAATACCTTGATTATTATCGTGAGGCCGAGGGCCACGACCAAGAGCACCGGCAGTTCACGCCAGAACGAGCGTTGCCGCGCCCTCGTCTGCTCACTCGCGGCGGCATCGTCGGCCGGTCCAGTTCCGGCAGCCTCGTCCTTTGTGGCGGAACTCGTCATCTGGATACCCCCCGTCTCGGGGACGCTCGCCTGGCGATCGCCCCCTTCGCGCTCCCGTACCTCGCCGCCGGGCTCATGTGGCTGCGCCATCGCGGGCTGGCGCGGCCGCTGCTCGTCGTCCATCGCAATGAGCTTATCGCTGGGCTGGAAATCAGCGGAATCGGCGCAGCCGCGCGAGCGACCGCGCCACGGGGACCGCCAAGCCGAGGCCGGCGGAAAATTCGCTGGCTGACGCGGCGGCGACAGCGGTATCAAGTGCCGGTCGCTTGAACGTGGTGGGGATGGATAGCGTCTGCAGCTGTGACGGCGGCCAGAAGACAACGAAGGCCCTCCCCACCACCTGATTGATCGGCACAGTGCCGTCGCCCGGCGCCTGCATGTGGTACCTGGAGTCCGCGGAGTCGGCGCGATGATCGCCCATCACCCAGATCCGGCCGGGCGGGACTACGATCTTGAACCGTTGGGTCGACGGGTCGCTGCCCGGGTACAGATAGCCACCTTCGTGCAGTGGGACGCCGTTGACCGTTATGCGGTGCGCGGAGTCGCAGCACCTGACGTGATCACCGGGCAGCCCAATGACCCGCTTGATGTAGTCCGTGCCGTCGGTCTCCAGACCGATCCAGTGCAACACGTCATGATACGCGCGCGGCACCGGGCCTTGGGCCGGCGCCGATTTGGCAGGCGGGTCCCAGGAGCCCTGACCGTTGAATACGACGATGTCGCCGCGGTCTATCCCGCGGAAGTCGTAGATCACCTTGTTAACGAGGACCCAATCACCGATGCGGAGCGTGTCCTCCATCGAGCCAGACGGTATGCGGAACGACTGGACCAGGAACGCCTTGATGAGCAGCGCGAGGATCAGCGCCACCGCAACGAGGATGGGCAACTCGAGCCAGAACGGCCGTCGCTTCGCGCCGGGAGCCTCGGCGGGACTGGCCATCGGAGCCGCGCGGACCTGCTCAGCGGCTCGGGTTGTCGCGGCGTTCCTTGATCCGTGCGGCCTTACCGCGCAGCGAGCGGAGGTAGTACAGCTTGGCCCTGCGTACCCGTCCGCGCGTCACCACTTCGATCTTGTCGATGGACGGGCTGTTCACGGGGAAGGTCCGCTCGACCCCGACGCCATAACTGATCTTGCGTACCGTGAAGGTCTCGCGGCTGCCGCCGCCCTGCCGACGGATCACGACGCCTTGGAAGACCTGGATACGGGACCGGGTGCCTTCCTTGACTCGCACGTGCACCCTCAGGGTGTCACCTGGGCGAAAGCTGGGGATTTCCGAGCGGAGCTGTGCCTTCTCAAGCTCGGCGATCGCGGTGTGCATGGCAGCAGTTCCTCGTGGTATTCGCGCGTTACATGGGCGTGCTTCACGCCCTGGGCATGGGCTTTGAGTCTCTCGACACCTGCCCCGGCTAAGGGTACCCGGGCCGGACGGCGGCTTTCAGTGTGTCATATCAGCGGCGTCTACCGTGAAGCCAGCTCCAGACAACACCTCCCGGTCGCGGTCATCCAACGCAGCAGGATCGAGGCCGCGAACCAGTTCCGGGCGCATCGAGGCGGTGCGCCGCAGCGCCGCGTCACGGCGCCACCGGGCGATCGCCGCGTGATTACCTGAGACAAGCACGGGCGGCACGTCGCGCCCGCGCCAAACCCGCGGCTTGGTGTACACGGGGCCTTCGAGCAGGCCGGACATTCCCGCCGTGGCGCTGGATGCGGCGCTTGATTGACCGCCGGGCACGCCGACGGAAACGCCGGGCACGCCGAAAGAACCTCCGGACCCGCCGAAGGAGTCGTCGGCGACCGACGCGGCGTTGCCTACTACTCCGGGCAGCAGGCGGCAGGTCGCCTCCACGATGACGAGCACCGCTGCCTCGCCGCCGGCCAAGACGTAGTCCCCGATGCTCACCTCGTCCACCGGCATCCGGCTCCGTGCCTCGTCGATGACTCGCGCGTCGATGCCCTCGTAGCGGCCGCACGCAAAGACCAGATGCGGCTCATCGGCGTAGCGAGCCGCAGTGCGCTGGTTGAACAGCGTCCCGCTCGGCGTCGGCACTATCAGCCTTGGCGCGGGCGCCTGTCCAGGTGGCGCGACCGCGTCCAGCGCCTCGCCGAAGGGGCCTGGCAGCATGACCATTCCCGGCCCGCCGCCGTACGGCGTGTCATCGACGGTCCGGTGGACGTCGTGGGACCAGTCGCGAAGATCATGCACGATGACGCGGATGTCGCCACGTTCGGCTGCCTTGCCGATGAGCGACACACGCAAGGGCTCGAAATAGTCGGGAAAGATCGTAATGATGTCAATTCGCATGATCATCACGCCGGTTCGTGGTCGTCGAGCAACCCGGGTGGGGGGTCAATGAGCAGGTGACCGGCTGTCAGGTCAACCTCGGGCACGATCGCGGCGACGAATGGCACAAGCAGCTCTGCCGCGGAGTCCGGCGCCGAGTCCGCTGCGGCGCCCGCCGCCGAGTCCGCTGTGGCGCCCGGCGCCAAGTCGCGCCGGATCACGAGCAGGTCCTGGCCGTGGTGGCGCACGTCGGTGACCGTGCCCACGCGACGGCCATCCACGGTCAGCGCATGGAGCCCGATCAATTGATGGTCACGAAACTCATCAGGATCGTCCGGTGCGGGAACATCGGCCGAGTCGATGACGAGCCACACACCGCGCAACTTGTCCGCCGCGGCGCGTTCTGTGACCTGCGCGAAGCCTACGATCAGACCGCCCGCATGCGGACGTGACTTCGACACCCGCAGCGGGCCGAGCGCTTCGGGCCGGGTGGCGAGCACCCGGCCCGAAGCGAAACGCTCACCTGGGTCGTCGGTGCGAACCTCCACCATGACCTCGCCGCGTACTCCGTGCGGGCGGAGAATGCGGCCAACAGCCAGGAGCATGCCCGTTAGCGGACCTCATCAAGATCGAGCAAATCGACCCGGACGTAGCGATCGCCAGCGAGCGACCCCATGACAGTGCGCAAGGCCCGCGCCGTGCGTCCCCCCCTGCCGATCACCTTTCCGAGGTCGTCCGGGTGGACCCGCACCTCAAGGACCTTGCCGCGGCGTAGGCCGCGGCTGTTTACCCGGACATCGTCCGGGTGCTCGACGATGCCCTTAACGAGGTGCTCAAGGCTTTCCTCAAGCACGTCAGGCTCCGCTCGAGGCGTCATCGGTAACGGTCGCGTCACCTGCGCCGGCGCTCGCGCCGCTGGTGCCGCTTGCACCGCTGCCGCTGGCCGAGCCCGCTCCTGATTGCTCAGCCTTGCTGGCCGTGCTGCCCTCTTCTGCCCGGTCCGATCCTGCCCGGTCCGATCCTGCCCGGTCCGAAGCCTTGGCCGCCGACGCCTGCGCCGACGTGTCGGCGCCCTGTTCCGCGTGATCGCCTGCCCTACCCCGCCTCGTCGCGGGTTTTCTTTGCCTGGAGGCGGCGGTCTTTTCGGCGTCGGCTTTGTCTGCGCTTGCCTTGTCTGTGCTTGCCTTGTCTGCGGTCGCCTTGTCTGCGGTCGCCTTGGCACCGCGGGCCTTGTCAGCACCGGCCTTATCGGCACCCGTCTTGTCAGCACCGGTCTTGCCCGCACCGGACCTGTCGGCACCGGCCTTGTCGGCGCGGGCCTTGCCCGTCCGGGCCTTGTCGGTGCCCGCTTTGTCGGTGCCCGCCTTGTCGGCACGGGCCTTGTCGGTGCCAGCCTCCACCGTGTCGGCTTTGTCCCCGACAGCCTCGGCCTGTTGGGCGGCGGGGCCTTTGCCCGGGCCGACGTCGGCGCGGGCGGTTCTGCCACCCTTCGCCGATCGGGCGTCGGGCCTGTCGGTTTTCGCGTCAGCCCTTCGCCCTCGCGTCTTGGCCGTGGTGGCCGCGGTTTCTGTCTCGCCGTGCGTTTCCTTTAGCGCAGCGGCGAAGGCGTTCCTCTTATCCGGCCTTGCGGGTGCGGACTTCAGCGTGCCTTCGGCACCTTCCTCGCCACGGAACCTCTGCCAGTCCCCAGTGATCTTGAGGAGGTTGCGCACTGGATCAGTCGGCTGCGCGCCGACTGACAGCCAGTACTGCGCCCGCTCTGAGTCGATCTCGATAAGCGAGGGCTCCTGCTTCGGGTGGTACTTGCCGATTTCCTCGATCGCACGCCCGTCCCGCTTGGAACGGGCATCAGCGACGACGACGCGATAGTACGGCGCATGGACTTTTCCCAGGCGCTTGAGTTTGATCTTGACAGCCACGGGTGTGGTCTTCTCCCAGCAGTCTCGGTACGAGCGGCGCCCTGCCGGGTGGGGACCGGCGAGACCACTCGGGGCGGGACCCGGGTCTGCGAGTGAGAGAGGGCCTCGCAGCCAAGGAGTCGCGGTCACATTGTGCCAGAGACCGGGCAGTGCCGCGTAATCGCCCGCCCGCGGCATCCCGCTCCGCCGGCCGCCCGCGGCACCCCGGTCCCCCGCCTGCCCACTGCATCCCACTCCCCCGCCACCTGCGGCACCCGGGCCCGGCCGCCGCGGCACCCCGCTCCCGGCCACCCGCGGCACCCCGCTCCCCTCAGCGACCCACTCTTCTCGGCGACCGCATCTGTTTCTGTGCGAGGTGGCAGCTACTTGCGCTTTGGGTTCTTGCCTTTGGCCAGGCCGCGCGGCTTGACGCCTTTCGGCTTCTTCTTGCCCTTCTTCCCCTTCGCAGCCTTGACGGCCTTGCGTCGCATACCGAGCATCCCCGGCATACCGGGCATCCCCGGCATACCGGGCATCCCCGGCATGCCGGGCATGCCCGGCATGCCGCCGCCGAGGACCTGGCGCATCATCTTCTGCGCCTCGAAGAACCGGACAACGAGATCGCCAACCTCACCCACGCTGACGCCGGAGCCCCGTGCGATCCGCGCCCTGCGTGAGCCGTTAATAATCTTCGGGTTGCGCCGCTCCTCAACAGTCATCGAGCGCACGATCGCGAGCACCCGGTCGAGCTGGTGGTCATCTATCTGGCTGAGGATCTCCCTGTTTTGCGCCGCGCCAGGGAGCATGCCGAGCAGGTTGCCGATCGGGCCAAGCTTGCGGACCATCATCAGCTGCTCAACGAAGTCCTCAAGGGTGAAGCCATCGCCGGAGACGAGCTTGCCCGCCATCTGCGCGGCTTGCTCTTGATCAAACGCCTGCTCCGCCTGCTCGATCAGCGTGAGCATGTCGCCCATGTCGAGAATCCGCGACGCCATCCGGTCCGGGTGGAACAGATCGAAGTCCTCGAGCTTTTCGCCGGCCGACGCGAACATGATCGGCCGGCCGGTCAGCTGGGCGATGGACAGCGCCGCGCCACCACGTGCGTCGCCGTCGAGCTTTGTGAGCACGACGCCGTCATAACCGACGCCGTCAAGGAATGCCTGGGCGGTCACCACGGCGTCCTGGCCGATCATCGCGTCAACCACGAAGAGGATCTCGTCCGGGTCGACCGCGTCCCTGATCGCCACGGCCTGGCGCATCATCTCGTCGTCGATGCCCAGCCGCCCCGCGGTGTCGATCACCACCATGTCGTGCTGTAGAACCCTTGCTTCGCTTACCGACCGCCGGGCGACGGCGACAGGATCGCCGACGCCGTTGCCAGGCTCGGGCGCGAACACACTGACCTCGGCGCGCTCGCCAAGCACCTGCAACTGCTGTACGGCGTTGGGTCGCTGCAGGTCGGCGGCGACGAGCATGGGCGTGTGCCCCTGGATGCGCAGCCAGCGCGCGAGCTTGGCGGCGAGCGCGGTCTTACCTGAGCCCTGGAGCCCGGCAAGCATGATGACGGTCGGCGGCGTCTTGGCGAACTCCAGCCGCCGGGTCTGGCCGCCGAGAATCTCGATAAGCTCCTCGTGGACGATCTTGATGACCTGCTGCGCCGGGTTGAGGGCCGCGGACACTGCCTCGTCGCGCGCCCGTTCCTTGACGCGCGCGACAAACTGCCTGACTACCGGCAGCGCCACGTCTGCCTCTAGCAACGCGATGCGGATCTCCCTGCAGGTCGCGTCGATATCGGCCTCGGACAGGCGCCCCCTGCTTCGCAGCGAGGAGAAGACCTGGGTTAGCCGGTCAGATAGCGTCTCGAACACGTTGCGGCCGTCCTCGGGCAGGAATACGGATCGGCTATCAAGGCTATCCGGTCGCCGCCATGCGAGCGCGCCGCGGACATGGCGGCGATCGCCACCGCGTGACCCTGTTGCTCGGGCTAGGCGAGGATCGTGCCGCACACGGCGGCGTCGATGGCTCAATCAGCCGGCGGCGGACGCGGCCGGGGGCTGGGGGAGAGCGCGGCGAGCACCCGCTCCCTGATGATCGCGCGCACCTTGTCGCCCGCGGGTGGGTTGCCCGACCCATCGACCACGTAAAAGGCGTCCACCGCCTCGGCGCCGAGGGTCTCGACCCGCGCCGCCCGCACGTCCAGGCCACACTCGCCCAGGGCACGGCCGATCCGCCAGAGCAGGCCGGGTTCGTCGTGCGCGCGGACCTCCACGACAGCCGCGCTGTGTGAGGCGTCGTCGACAAGCGTGACCCTTGGCGGCGCAGTGGGAACCCCGGGCCGGGGCTGATATGCCCGCTGTCGCCGGGCCAGCCGTTCCGCCACGTCCAGCCTGCCCTCAATCATGCGGCGCAGGTCACTTTCTATCAGCGCCTGGTCAGGCGGTGTCCCGAACTCGGGCGCGACCGTGAAGACGGTCACAGCGGTGCCACCGGCCGCCGTCGCGGTCGCGGACCGGACCGCGAGCCGGTGCGAAGCGAGCACGCCAGCCGCTCGCCAGAGCAGCCCAGGCCGGTCGGGGGCGACGAGCGTCACCTGCGCGCCACGCACCACCGCCGCCATGCCGCCCCGCTCCGCAAGGTCGCGCTGCTCCGCGGTGAGCGCCGCCGCAGGCGGCGGTTCGTCACCCTCAAGCACGGCCGCCGTGCGCCGCACCAGGTCAGCGACGAGAGCCGCCTTCCAGTCGTTCCACGCGGCAGGCCCTGTGGCCCGTCCGTCGGCGATGGCGAGCGTGTGCAGCAGTTCGAGTAGCTGGCGGCTGGCGACCAGTTTGGCCACCCGCTCGGAGGTCATCGGGTCGTCCAGGTCACGGCGCGTTGCTGTCTGAGGCAGCAAAAGATGATGCCGAACGGCTGCCGCGAGGATCTCGACATCCCGCGCTCCCAGCCCCAGCCGGTGACCGACGTCGCGGGCCACTTCCGCGCCCGACACGCAATGGTCGCCTGGCCACCCCTTGCCGATGTCGTGCAGCAGCGCGCTCAGCAGAAGCAGGTCGGGACGAGCGACATCGCGGACCATGGACGCGGCGGCCGCGGCGCACTCCACCAGGTGCCTGTCGACCGTGAAGGTGTGCAGTGGATTGCGCTGCGGGCGGTTGCGCACCCGTTCCCAGTCCGGCAGCAGGGCCGTGACGAGGTCTTCCTGATCGAGCGCCTCCCAGACGCCGATGGCGGCGCGGCCGGCGCCGAGCAGCGCCACGAGCGCGTCGCGCGCCTCGTCCGGCCATGGGACGGGCATGGGTGGGCACTCGCGGAGCCTCGCGAGGGCGGCAGGAGAAAGCGGCACGCCGCTTGTGGCCGCGGCCGCCGCGGCACGCAGCACAAGCACGGGATCGCCTGCGGGATTGGCGGAGCGGGCGAGCACCACCTCGCCGTCCTGTTGGACCACGCCGTCGGCGAGCGGGCTGCGCTCTGTCGGTCCACCCGGGGCCAGTCCGCCGCGGGCGCCGCCAACGACCCGCCCGCGATGGCGAGTTTTACCTCGCCGCCGGGCGCCAAGGCTCCGCTCCACCTGCCACCACGTGTGATCGATCGCGTAGCCAATGGTCCTGCCCGCCTGAGCCAGCGCCCGCTGCACCGAGTCGGCGTCGAGCAGGCCGAGCGCGCGCGCGACCTCATCCTGCTCTTCGAGCACAAGGCGGTCGGCGCGGCGGCCGGTCACCTCGTGCAGGACGTGCCGCACATCCATGACGGTTTCGTAGGCGGTCCGCACCCGTGGACCAGGCGCGGGCGCCACCCACGCCGCCGCCACGGCCTGGATGGCGTGCACGTCGCGCAATCCGCCGCGGGCCTGCATCAGGTCGGGCTCAAGAAGAAACGCCAGCTCGCCGTGCCGCTGCGCACGCTCGGCCGTCATCGTGGCCAACTCGGCCAGGCGGACACGCGAGGCCGAGCGCCAGTCACCGAGCACCGCCTCACGAAGCTGCACGGTGAGCGCCGCCTCTCCCGCGACGTGCCGTGCATAAAGCAGGCCGAGGGCCGCCTTCATGTCGGCGGCAGCGACCTTTCTTGCTTGCGTCACGGTCCGGACCGCGTGATCAAGCTGGGCACCTGAATCCCAGACCGGATACCAGATCCTGTCGGCGAGCGCGCTGACGTCGCGGCGGCCGTCGTGCAGCAAGATCACGTCAAGGTCGCTTCCCGGCGCCAGCTCGCGCCGGCCGTAACCGCCCACGGCGACCAGGGCGATCGCAGGCTCCGCACCGAGCAGTCCGGCGAGCCAGCGGTCTGCCTCAGCCGACCGCTGCGCGCGCTGTGCGCAGAAAGAAACCTTGCCGCTCCCCCTGCCGCTAGAGGGCATCCGGGCCGCGCTCTCCTGTCCTCACCCGGACAACCGACTCAACGGGCACGCACCAGACCTTGCCGTCGCCGATCCGGCCCGTTTGCGCCGCTTTCACTATCACATCGACGAGGTCGTCGGCGTCCTCGTCGTCGGTGAGCACCTCAAGGCGCACCTTTGGCACCAGGTCCACCTGGTATTCCGCACCCCTGTACACCTCGGTGTGACCGCGTTGCCTGCCGTAACCGCTCGCTTCGCTGACCGTCATGCCACGCACGCCGAACGCCTGCAGCGCCGATTTCACCTCATCGAGCTTGAACGGCTTGATGACGGCGGTGATGAGCCTCATCCCTGCACCAGCTCCTCTGCCCTCGATTGTCATGACCTTGCGCCAGCGGCGTTTCGGCAGGCGCCCTGCGATGTTTCCGGCCTGTGAAACCGAAGGCGGCTGTGTTTCTGTCATGTTTCGCCGGCCAACGGACCACGCAGGCCAAAGCCCCGGGCCAAGCAGGGCCGTTCGGCCCTACCGTGTGGGGCGGCCGGAGGATCAAGATGCCGGTGGAGCGGTGGGCCGCGATGGCTGAGGTATCTTCGGGCCGGTGCGGCCCACCGCGAACGGGCCGCCCGCACAGCTGCCGCGATGGATGGGAGCCCGCTCGTGACCTTCACGGACGCCGAACGCGCATATCTCGACGGCCAGATTCTCGGCAGGCTGGCCACGATCGGTCCGGACGGCGCACCGCGCAACGTCCCAGTCGGCTTCCGGCTCAACCACGAACTCGACACCATTGACATCGGCGGCCATAACCTCGCCACCAGCCAGAAGTTCCGTAATGTCCAGCGGGATCCGCGCGTCTCATTTGTCGTCGACGACCTCGTGTCAACCGATCCGTGGACACCTCGGTTCATGGAGATCCGCGGCAGGGCGCAGGCGCTGTCGGCAGGTGGCGAGGCGCACGGCCCCGGATTCGCGCCGGAACTTATCCGCATCACACCGCGCCGGATCGTCGCTTTCGGCATTGACGCGCAACGGCAGGCGCGCAACGTGTGACAGCGGGGGGCACCGTCATCCGGCCGACCGTGGCGGCGGCCGGATCGCTCCGGTTCGCCCGGCGTGCCGTCGCCGGCTGACGGGACAGACCGGGCTAACCGGACAGCACCGCGTCCACGAATGTCTCTGGCTCGAAAGGCGCCAGATCGTCCGGGCCCTCGCCGAGCCCGACGAGCTTGACGGGAACGCCTAGTTCGCGCTGCACGGCAATGATGATCCCGCCTTTGGCCGTGCCGTCCAGCTTGGTCAGCACGATCCCGGTGACGTCCACCACCTCGGCGAAAACACGCGCCTGCCGCAGACCGTTCTGGCCGGTGGTGGCGTCAAGCACAAGCAGAACCTCGTCCACGGGCAGCTGTTTTTCTATGACCCGCTTCACCTTGCCCAGTTCGTCCATCAGCCCGGTCTTGGTGTGCAGCCGGCCGGCCGTGTCGATGATCACGACGTCGACGCCGTCAGCGATGCCGTCGCGCACGGCCTGGAACGCCACGCTCGCCGGGTCGGCCCCCTCGCGCTCGGACCGGACAACGCGGGCGCCGACCCGCGCTCCCCAGGTCTGCAACTGGTCGACCGCGGCGGCGCGGAACGTGTCCGCCGCGCCGAGCAGCACGGTCCGTCCATCGCCGACCATGGAGCGCGCGAGCTTACCGCACGTGGTGGTCTTGCCCGTGCCGTTGACGCCGACCATCAGCACCACCGCTGGGCGGTCACCGCTGTGCGCGATCCGCAGCGCGCGGTCGCCGTCGGCGCCTATCTGGCCAAGCAGCTCGGCCTTGAGCAGTTCGCGCACCTCGTGCGGACCGCGCGTGCCGAGCACCTTCACCTTGGTCCGCAGCTCGTCCACGATCTGACGGGTCGGCGTGATCCCCATGTCAGCGGCGATCAACGTGTCTTCGATCTGCTCCCACACGGCGTCATCCAGGGTGTCCCTGGCGAGCAAGCCCAGCAGGACCGACCCGAAGCCGCTTTGCGATCGCGCGAGCCTCGCGCGCAGGCGCACCATACGGCCCGCCGACGGAGGCGGCTTCTCCAGCACCACGGCGGGCGGCATGCCCTCGACCGGGGGGGCCCCGGGCACGGTGGTGGCGGCGCCGCCACCACCGCCGGCCCCGGCCCGTTGGGCTTCGCCGGGCGGCGCCTCGGTTGTTTGGGTGGCGCCTGTTCTTGCGGCGCCCGGCTTTGCGGCACGTGGGCGCCTGCGCGCACGCGGCGCAAGAAGGAACGCCCCGCCCGCGACGACCAGCAGCGCGCCGATGACGATGATCAATATCAGGTAAGCAGACATGGCAGCACCAGTCTCGCAGACGGCGCTCGCCGCGAGACAGCTCAGTAGCCCACGTAGGGCTGGCCGCCCTGCGCTGCTGGCGCCGGGCCGGCCCAGCTCAGCGGCGACGGGGCTCAGGCCGAGACGCGCTCGCGCAGCCGCTGGCTCACCACGGCCGACACTCCGTCACCGCGCATCGTGATGCCGTAGAGCGCGTCCGCGACCTCCATCGTCCGCTTCTGGTGAGTGACGATGATGAGCTGCGAGCTCTCCCGTAGTTCATCGAAGACCGCGAGCAGCCGCTGCAGGTTCACATCATCAAGCGCGGCCTCAACCTCATCGAGCACGTAGAACGGCGATGGCCTGGCCTTAAAGATCGCGAGCACGTAGGCGATCGCCGTCAGCGACCGCTCGCCGCCGGACAGCAGCGACAGCCGCTTCACCTTCTTGCCCGGGGGCCTCGCCTCGACATCGACGCCGCTGGTCAGCATGTCGTCTGGCTCGGTGAGGACCAGGTTTCCCTGGCCACCGGGGAACAGCCGCGCGAAGATCTGCTCGAACGCGCGCGCGGTGTCCTCATACGCGGCGGTGAAGACCTGCAACACCCGGTCGTCCACTTCCTTGATCACCGTGAGCAGGTCACGCCGTGTCCTTTTGAGATCCTCGACCTGCGATGACAAGAAGGTGTGCCGCTCCTCCAGCGCGGTGAACTCTTCCAGGGCCAGCGGGTTGACCTTGCCCAGGCGGGAAAGCTGGCGCTCGGCGGTGGCGGCTCGGCGCTCTTGCTTCTGCCTGTCGTAGGGAGTTGGCTTGGCGTCCTGCGGCGCGTCGGGCGGAGGCGGCACGGCAAGCTGCGGCCCGTACTCGGCCACGAGCGCCTCGGCGTGCACGCCGAACTCCTCCGCCGCCCGGCTTTCGATCTGCTCCAGCCGCAGTCGCTGCTCCGCGCGCGCGATCTCCGCCGTGTGGGCCGCGTTCACCAGCTTGTCGTGCTCGGGCGTAAGTTGCCTGAGCTGGTCGCGCACGGCCTTGAGCTGCGCGGCGCGCTGCGAGCCCGCGGCCTCGGCTGCCTCGCGCGCGGCGAGCGCGGCGGCGATGTACCGCTCGATCCGCGCGGTCGCGTACTCGGCGCCCTGCGCCACCCGCGCCGCCATAACCGCCTGCTTTGCCCGCAGCTCACGGCGCCGCCGCGCCAGCTGCCTTGCGGCGCGTTCGCTCGCTGCGGCCTTGACGAGGGCGTCCGCGCGGCCAGCGATCGCAGCGACCCGCTCCTCGGCCGTGCGCACGGCGAGCCGTGCCTCCATCTCCGCGTTCACCGCTGCCTCGCGCCGTTTGGCCAGCCGGTCACGCTCGGCAGCCGGTTCCCGGGCGCTGCCCGCCTGCGCGAGCTGCGCCTGCGCTTCGACCTCGTCAAGCTTGCGCTCCAGGTCGGCGAGCTTGCCAAGATCGGTCTCGCGCGAGCGCTCTGCCGCATCGATGGCCTTGGCCAGCCGCTTGGCTTCGTCCGCGGCCGCCCGAGCCGCGCCGCCGAGCCTGCCGAGCTGGCCAGAGACCTCGGCCGCCGCCGCGTCCGCCTCGCGCAAGACGCCGGCCGCCTCGGCGACGGCACGCTGCGCGCGTTCCTCCTCTTCGGCGGCGACCGCGAGCCGCCGCGCCGCTTCAGCGCAGCGCTCATCGGCCTCGGCAAGGCGTGCCCGTGTCTCGTCGGCCGCCGCACGCACTTCCAGCTGGCTCGGCCCGTGCGCCGAACCGCCGTGGGCGAAGAAGGCGCCGAGCAGGTCGCCGTCGCGGGTGACGACGCGCAGTTGCGGTTGCGCCCGCACGAGCTCCCGCGCCGCGGCAAGGTCGTCGACGACGACGACGCCGCGGAGCAGGGCGGCGAGGGCCGGCGTCGCCTCTTCCGGCGCCCGGACAAGCTCGGCGGCATACCGAACGGCTGACGGCAGGCTGGCGCGCTCATCGTGTGCGGGCAGCACTGGTGTCGGCACGACCATGGGCGGCGCGGCGCCGCCCCGCGCGGCCTCGCCTGGCGGCGACGCGATCACCACGCCAAGGCGGCCGGCCCCCCGGCTCTTCAGCTCGGCGATGGCGTCGGCGGCAGCGTCGAGGCCAGCGACCACGACAGCGTCGGCGGCGGTGCCAAGCGCCGCCGCGATCGCGGTTTGCGCGGCTTCCTCGACGCTGATCAGCACGGCCAGCGGCCCGAGCACGCCGGCGAATGACTCCGGCTCGGCGAGGACCGTCCCCGCCGCATCGGTGCCGGCGCGCAGGCTCAGCTCCAGCGCCTCAGCGCGCGCGTGCAGCGCGGCGCGCTCCCTGCTGGCGTGATGCTCATCGGCTCGCAACTCCTTGACCCGCTGCGTCACCTCCGCCGCCACGGTCTCGGCTTGCCCGTGCGCCTCGGCAAGCTCGGCGTGTCCGCCGGTCCTTTCGACCACGCGCTGGGTGAGTTCGGTGTGCTCGCGGCGCGCGCGCTCGGCTCGGGCACGCGCCTGACCCGCCGCCACCGACAGGCGCCCGATCTCCTCGGTGGCCGCATCGGCGTGGCTGCGCAATGCCTCCGCCTGTTCACGCAGCCGTGCCGCCCGCTCGGCTCGCTGCGCCTCCTTCTTGGCCGCCGCCGATGTCCGCCGCTCGACCTCGGCGACCGCGGATTCCACGGCGGCCCGTTCGGCAACAGAAGCGTCCAGGGTCTTTCTGTCGGCGGCCAGCCGGGCGGTGAGCTTCGCCTCCTGCGCGCGGACCTGCTTCGCCTCGGCCGCGAGTTCGCCAGGATCTCGGCCCGGTCGGGCCGGCAGGTCCTCGGCGCTGAGATGGCGGTGCCGCTCGGCTGCGAGCGCGGCCACCCCGCGCAGCCGTTCGGACAAAGCGGAGAGCGCGAACCACGTGTCGCGCGCCCGTGCGAGCCTGGGCGCGTCTTCCGCCGCCTGCGCCTCGAGTTCGGCTTCGCGCCGCCGCGCCAGTTCGAGCGCCGCGGCCGTGGCGTCGCGCCGCTCCGCGACCAGCGCCTCGTCGGCAACTTCTCGGTCCAGCGCCGTGTGCAGCCGCACGTAGTCGTCGGCGAGCAGCCGGAGCCTGGCGTCACGAAGCTCGGCTTGGATGACCGCGGCCCGCCGGGCGATCTCCGCCTGCCGGCCGAGCGGCTTGAGCTGGCGCCGCAGCTCGCTGGTGAGGTCGACAAGCCGGGTGAGGTTGGCCTGCATGGCCTCGAGCTTGCGTAGCGCCTTTTCCTTTCGCTTACGGTGCTTGAGTACCCCCGCTGCCTCCTCGATCAGGGCGCGGCGCGCCTCGGGCCCTGCCTGCAGCACCTCTTCGAGATGGCCCTGGCCAACGATGACGTGCATCTCACGGCCCATCCCTGAGTCAGAGAGCAGTTCCTGCACGTCGAGCAGGCGGCAGTGATCCCCGTTGATGGCGTACTCGCTCTGCCCTGAGCGGAAGAGCAGCCTGCTGATGGTGACCTCTGTGTAGTCAATCGGCAACGCGCCGTCGCTGTTGTCGATGGTCAGGGTGACCTCGGCGCGGCCGAGTGGCGGCCGGGACGACGTGCCGGCGAAAACGACGTCCTCCATCTTGCCGCCACGCAGCGTTTTGGCCCCCTGCTCGCCCATGACCCAGCACAAGGCGTCAACGACGTTGGACTTGCCTGACCCGTTCGGGCCCACGACGCAGGTGATGCCTGGTTCGAAGCGCAGCGTGGTCGCCGAGGCAAAAGATTTGAACCCGCGCAGCGTGAGGCTCTTCAGGTACACGCGCGAGCACTCCTCCTTGCGCCGTTCCTTGCGCCGTCGTTGCCGCGGTCGGCGGTGGGTTCCAGGGACCGACCCCTGGAACCCGCACACTACCGCGATTGCCGGGCCCGATCGGGCAGGCTCGCGGTGCGCCGCAGGCCAGGCTTGGGCTTGGGATGTGAATGCCCCGTCTTTGCGATCGCATGCGGGTTTGCGATCGCATGCGCGCCGCGGCGGTGAGAAGGCTGGCCAGAAAGCTAGTGGTCTATAAGAGGAGTCTTGCTTGGCCACGCGACGCCCAGGCGGGCCCACCAGGTCAAGCGAATAGGGACGCCGTTACGGCGCCCCTATGTCGTCTCCGGCTGGGCCTTGTCCGCAGGCCTCGTCAAGTAAGCGCAGGTTCCCGAGCGAGCGCTGGTTCCTTGCGAGGCGCCAGGAGGTCGTGATCGACGCCTGCGGCGAGCGCGTTGTTTTCTTCCTGGAGCCGAGCAAGCTCAGCTTCCAGGTCACGCACGCGCTGCTGCAGGCGGCGCATTTCGGCGACCATGCGCGGATCTGGACCGCCGACGTGGCCGAGAATAGCCTTCGCCATGGTAGAAGGTCCTCCACACTGAGTGACCAGAGTGGGCACACGCACGAACACGCCAACATGCGCGGAAAAGTGCGCGGCAGGTAGTAGTACTAGGGTCCCACCGAGCCGTTGACCAGTCAAGTTGACCAGCTGCGCGCCGCGGTTCGCGCTCACCTGGCGACGAAGCTTCGCGGCCCGCCCTCGCGCGGCTCGCCCCAGCGGGCCGTCACGGCGGCGACCCGTCCCGGCGTCCCTGGCGCTTTCAGCAGGGCAAGTAGCTCTTCAAGTGCGGGGCGCGGGCCCTCGGCGAGGATCTCTACGCGGCCATCGGGAAGATTCGTCGCATAGCCGGACAGACCGAGGTTGAGCGCGTGGCGGCGAACCCACCAGCGGAACCCGACCCCTTGGACCCATCCGTCCACCCACGCCGTCAGCCGCGCAGGCGCCGATGGCCCGTCACCCATGGCCATGGCGCCACCTGTGCCGCACATCGCCCGTCACCACCGGGCACGGCGGGGCAAGGGCTGGCATCGCGGGCAGCTGAAGGCGGAGCGGTTCATGAACGGGTCGCGGCGCACGGGCGCCCCGCACCGGGGGCACGGCTGTCCAGTCCGGCCATAAACGGCGAGCGAACGGCCGAAGTATCCGCCTTCGCCGTTCACGTTGACGTAGAGCGCGTCGAACGATGTGCCGCCCGCGCCGAGCGCCTCCACGAGCACCGTGCGCACCGCGGTGAGCAGTCGCTCTACCTCACTGAGGCGAAGGGTCTCGGTCGGACGCGCCCAGTGCAGCCGCGCGCGCCACAACGCCTCGTCCGCGTATATGTTGCCGATCCCGCTGACCAGCGACTGGTCGAGCAACGCGCGCTTGATGCCGGTGCGGCGGCGGCGAAGCGCGGCGGCAAGCACCCTGGGATCAAAGGATCTGTCGAGTGGATCGGGCGCGATGTGCGCGATCGGGGCAGGGATGTCTGCCGAGATCGGCGCGACACAAAGGTGGCCAAACGTGCGCTGGTCCACGAAACGCAGGTCCGGCCCGGCGTCTGAGAAGGTGAAGCGGGTGCGGACGTGGCCGGAAAGCGGACGTCCCGGCTCACCGAACAGCAGCTGGCCGCTCATGCCAAGGTGGGCAAGCAGGGCGTCTTGCGCACCTGCGGGCGTGCCTGCCACGGGGAGCCACAGATACTTTCCACGCCGCCGTGCGCTCGTGGCGACACGCCCGACGAGCCGGGCGGCGAAGTCGTCAGGTCCCGCGGCGTGCCGCCGAACAGCTCGAGGGTGGAACACCGTTGCTGTGTCGATCGTGCGGCCCACCATGTGCCGCTCGAGCCCGGCCCTGACGACCTCGACCTCGGGCAGCTCAGGCACGGCTCAACTCCTTGTGCGCACTAGGCCGCGCCGGGCGGGCTTTCGCCGTCCTGGCCAGACTCCGCCGCGCCCGTCGTGTCTGGCCAGGACACGGCGCCAGTCTCGGCGTCCAGCGAGTCGGCGGAGCGGGCGGCCGCGCTCGCCGACTGGGCACGAATCGCCGTCCACGCGATCTCGGCGGCCTGCTGCTCCGCCTCCTTCTTCGAGTGCCCTTCGCCCGAGCCGTAGACCTTGCCGCCGACGCGCACCACCGCGCGGAACGATTTTTGGTGGTCCGGTCCGCTCTCGGTGACCTGATACTCGGGCACGCCGAGCATCTCGGCCGCCGTCAGCTCCTGCAACGAGGTCTTCCAGTCCAGGCCCGCCCCGAGTTGCGCGGAGCGGGCGATCACGGTATCGAACAGGAAATGCACGAGCTTGGAGGCCTCGTTGAGGCCACGGTCCAGGTACACCGCTCCGATGATCGCTTCCAGCGTGTCCGCGAGAATCGAGGACTTGTCGCGCCCTCCTGTGCCCTCCTCGCCCCTGCCGAGCTTGATATGGCGGCCGAGGTCGAGGCCGCGCGCCACGCCGGCGAGCGCGCGCATGTTGACCACCGCGGCGCGCAGCTTGGCGAGCTGGCCCTCGGGCAGATCCGGGTGCTCGTTGAACAAGGTGTCTGTGACCACCAGACCGAGAACGGAGTCGCCGAGAAACTCCAGGCGCTCGTTCGTGGGCAAACCACCGTTCTCATATGCGAACGAGCGATGGGTGAGCGCGCGGTCGAGCAACTCCATGCTGAGCGGGACACCGAGGGCAGAAAGCAGCTCCGCGGGCTCCGGGACCCCGTGGCCACCGCCCATGGGTGGCTCACCGCTCATCGCGCTCCTCCTCTGAGCCGATATCGCGCAGTGTATCTCGCCGATATCTCTCCGTGACATCGCGTCAGCCTGCGACCACGCGGACTGCAGCGTCGGAGCCGCTATGCAGGCGTGATTACCTGGCGGCGATTGTATGTGCCACATGTCGGGCACGCCGTGTGCTGGAGCTTGGTCTCGTGGCATTGCGGGCACTCGGCGAGCGCCGGCGCGACGGCCTTCCATCGCGCCCGGCGCGCCCGGGTGTTGCTGCGCGACATTCTCCGCTTGGGGACTGCCACCTCAGGCCTCCTGTCGATCGTCTTTGTGGTCCGGGTCGATCCACGGCGGGGCCATCGTGCCGGCCACGTCCAACTGGCGCAGCGCCGCCCACCGTGGGTGGACGCCGTCACCGTGGCCATGGTCCCGTCCCAGATCAGCGAGCCGTGCGCCGCACTCGGCGCACAGGCCCGGGCAGTCATCCGAGCAGAGCGGCGAGAGCGGCAGCGCGAGCAGCACCGCATCGCGGCAAGCCTGCTCGAGGTCGAGCAGGTCGCCGTCGAGACGGCAATCCTCTTCCGTTGCCTCGCTGCCCGCGTCGCCGGCAGCCGGGTAACAGAAGAGTTCCTGGAACTCTACCTCGATGAACGAGGTAAACGGATCCAGGCAGCGCGCGCACGCACCGGACACGGGCGCTCGCACGGCGGCTGAAACGAGCACGCCTTCCATCACGGCCTCGAAGAGGAGGTCGAGTTCGAGGTCCGCGCCCTCGGCGACCCCGACGAGCGAGCCGCAAAAGGTCGCGGGTGCGGGCACCCGCCGGCGCATGGTGCGTGAAGAACCCGGCTGACGTCCGAGCGCGCGAGTGTCGAAGACGAACGGGCTGCGGGCATCGGGGCGGGCGGAGAGATCTCTGGTTCTGTGTGACATGACCAAATAACGGTTTCGGGCACGACCGAGCGCCCAGCCTACCCGACCGCCCGCAGGTAGCCCAACCCCGCGCGGGGGGCGGTCCGCGCCCTGGTCGGGCACCGGCGCTCAGGGTTGGCTGAGCCGTTCGGCTAGCCGTTGCGTGACCGCGGCGGGCACGAGCCCCGACACGTCGCCGCCATACTGGGCAACCTCCTTGACCAGGCTCGACGACAGGAACGCATAAAGCGGATTGGTGGTCATGAACAGCGTCTCCACGCCGGCGAGGCGGTAGTTCATCTGGGCCATCTGCAGCTCAAAGTCGAAATCGCTGACCGCGCGCAATCCCTTCACGATCGCGGAGATTTCGTTAGCCCGGCAGAATTCGACAATAAGCCCGTGAAACTTGTCGATCCGGACGTTCGGATACTCCACGGTCACCTCGCGCAGCATGTCGACGCGTTCATCGACCGTGAACAGGTTGCGTTTGGAGATATTGATCAAGACGGCGACGACCACCTCTTCGTAGAGCCGCGCTGCCCTGCTGATGATGTCGAGATGCCCGTTCGTCACGGGATCGAAGGAGCCTGGACAGACGACACGCACGCTGATCGACCCTCCGTTCATCCCGCTTGCCCGCCTGCCGCGAGACCGTACCAGAGCGTCGCGTCCCCGTAGCGCCGCGCCCTATCCGCGGCAAATCCGGCCGGCCAATCGAGCGGCCCACTGCCCGTCGCGCGCTCCACCGCCACCAGCGCCCCCTCCGCCAGCCACCCCCGGTTGAGCAACGCGTCAAGCATCGTCGCCACCACGTGATCGTCGGCCGCGTAGGGCGGATCCGCAAACACAAACTCGTAGCGCCGCGTATCGGGCCCGCGAGCGAGCACCCGCTCCACACGATCGGCTACCAGACACGCGCCAGGAAGGCCCAGACCGGCGATATTCGCATGAATCGCCCGGATGGCCGCAGGCGCAGACTCAACAAGGACGGCATGCGCCGCCCCCCGCGAAAGCGCCTCCAGCCCCACCGCGCCCGACCCCGCGTAAAGGTCCAGCACCCGCGTACCCCGCAGCGACCCGAGCGCCGACTCCACGGTCCCGAACAGCCCCTCCCGCGCCCGGTCGCTGGTCGGCCGAGTAACCCGGCCGGGCGGGACGAGCAGCCGCCTGCCGCGCGCGATCCCAGCGATCACTCGGGTCATGGCCAGCACGCCACCCGCAACGATGCAGGCACGCCTACGCCTTCTCCAGATATTCGGCCCGCTCAGGATCCAGGAGAGCCTCCAGGGCGCGGGCGAGCACGGGATGGTCGGTTAGCTCAGGGTCGGACCGGACCAGGCTCATGGCCTCCGCGCGGGCTTGCCCGATCAACTCCTCATCGCGGGCCAAGGTGAGCAGCTTGAGGTGCGACTGCCGACCGGACTGCGCGGCGCCAAGCACGTCTCCTTCTCGGCGCTGCTCCAGATCCAGCCTGGAGAGCTCGAACCCATCGAGGGTGGCGGCGACGGCGTCGAGCCGTGTGCGCGCCTTGCCGCCCGGGGGGGCCTCGGTGACAAGCAGGCACAGCCCAGGCGCCGCGCCACGGCCAACCCGGCCGCGCAGCTGATGCAACTGTGAAACACCGAAGCGGTCAGCGTCCATGACCACCATGACCGCAGCCGTGGCCACGTCCACCCCGACCTCGACAACCGTGGTCGCGACAAGCACATCCAGCTCACCGCCCGCGAAACCGCGCATCACGCGGTCCTTCTCGTCCGGGTGCAAGCTGCCGTGCAGCACGCCAAGGCGAAGACCAGCGAGCGGGCCCTCTGCCAGCTTCGGCGCTACGTCCAGCACCGCCAACGGCGGTCTGGACGCGGGTTCGCCCTCGTCGGAGTCCGCATCGAAGGCCATGCCCGCATCGGCGTCAGCCGTTCGGCTAAAATCTCCGCCGATTCGTGGGCAGACAACATATGCCTGCCTGCGCTGGGCAACCTCCTCGCGCACCCTTTCCCAGACGCGTTCCATGTGCCGCGGTTTTTCCGCGGCCGGAACCACGTGCGTGGCGATGGCGGCGCGCCCCGTCGGCAGCTCGGTAAGCGTGGACACGTCCAGGTCGCCGAACACGGTCATCGCGACGGTGCGCGGGATCGGCGTCGCGGTCATGACCAGCACATGGGGCCGCCGCGCCGTGTGTGACGCCGCCTTCTCCCGCAGCACGTCGCGTTGCTCCACGCCGAATCTGTGCTGCTCGTCGACCACGACCAGTCCAAGATCGGCGAACTGAACGTGCTCCTGCAGCAGGGCATGCGTCCCAACAACGATTCCGGCGGCGCCGGAAGCCACCTCGCTCGCCGCCGCTCGCCGCGCTGCCGCGCCCTGCGAGCCGGTGAGCAACGCCACGCGGGTGGCCTGGTCCGCACCATCGAGCTGGCCCGCTCGTGCGAGCGGGCCGAGCAGCCAGGTGATCGAACGGTGGTGCTGGGTTGCGAGCACCTCGGTCGGCGCGAGCATCGCGGCCTGACCGCCGCTATCCACCACTTGAAGCATCGCGCGGACCGCGATCACCGTCTTTCCCGCACCGACCTCGCCCTGCAGCAGCCGGTGCATGGGATGGTCGCGAGCGAGGTCGGCGGCGATGGTCTCGCCCACAGCTCGCTGCCCCTCGGTCAGGGTAAAGGGAAGGCGCCGGTCGAACCCGTCACGCAGGCCGCCCGCCCGTCCCCGCCTGGGCGCCGCCGGCAGCGCGTCTGCGGCCAGGCGCCGCTGCGCAAGCGCCACCTGAAGCAGGAACGCCTCGTCCCATTTCAGCCGCTTGCGCGCACGTGCGGCTTCGGCATGATCGGCTGGCCGGTGGATACCGATCAGCGCCTCGCGCAGGGCGCACAGCTTATAGCGGTCGCGAGTGTCGGCCGGGATGGATTCGCCGACGTCGCCGAGGGGGTCGAGCGCGGTGCGGACGGCGTTTGCGATCTTCCAGGACGGCATGGCCCTGGTGGCCGGGTACACCGGGATCAGTTCTGCCGCGAACTCCTCCGCCTTGCCCGGGTCAGGTGCGGCAACTGGCTCGAAGTCGGGATGGGCGAGCTGACGCCTGCCCTTGAAGGTCGAGACCTTGCCGGCGAACAAGCCGTATGTGCCTGGCGTGAGGCGCCGCTCCCAATAGTCGTTCCTGCGGAAGAACGTCAGGATCAACCGGCCGCGGCCGTCGGTCACCGTCACTTCGGTCAGCTTCGCGCGTCTGGTCGACATCCGGCGGGTCGTCGTCTTCGCCACCCGGGCGAGAACCGTGACATCCTCGCCGTCGCGCAGCGAGGCCAGATCGGTCAGCTCGCCGCGCCGTGCGTACCTGCGCGGATAGTGGCGCAGCAGGTCGCCCACTGTTCGCATGCCGAAATCCGCGGCGAGCCTCTTCGCGGTGGCGCCGCCCACCACGGTCGGCAGCCGTTCGTCAAGAACCGTCATCGTGCGATCCCTGTTGGGGGCGTGGCGGACCCTGCTGTAATGCTTTCAGTTACGTGCCGCGGTCGTTGGCCAACAACGCTGCGGCGACCGGCGCAGCATACCCGGGCAGTAGTCGTCGATAGGAACAGTCGTGTCCGTGTTGGGTATCCCAGACCAGATTCGCGCCTGCCTGTTCGACCTGGACGGCGTGCTCACCCAGACCGCGAAGGTCGTAAAAGATCTCGCCGAGCTGCTGGGCCAGCCGTGATCGGCCACCCGTCCTTCCCCGTCGAGCCCTGGTGCCTGCGGGAGACGGAACTGAAACTGGATCTCCTCGCGCAGGGCGAGTCGCTGTTCACACTGTCCAACGGCCACGTTGGCTGGCGCGCCAACCTGGAAGAGGGCGAGCCCCACGCCCTGCCCGGCTCGTACCTCAACGCGTTTTACGAGCTGCGGCCGCTGCCCTATGCGGAGGGCGGTTACGGCTTCCCCGAGTCGGGACAGACGCTGGTCAACGTCACGAACGGCAAGCTGATCCGGCTGCTCGTCGACGATGAGCCATTCGACATCCGTTACGGCGAACTGCGCGCGCACGAGCGGGTGCTCGACTTTCGCACCGGCGTGCTCAGCCGCAGCACGGAGTGGCTCTCACCGGCCGGCCGGCTCGTCCACGTCTGGTCCGAGCGCATGGTGTCACTCACACAGCGCGCGATCGCCGCGATCTGCTACGAGCTGACGCCCGTGAACGGCCCGGCGCGGATTGTCGTGCAGTCCGAGCTGGTCACAAACGAGCAGTTGCCCACCCTCACCGGCGATCCGCGGGTCGAGGCCGCGCTCAAAGCACCGCTCCGCTCGGAGGGCCATGACGCTCGCGGCTTCCGCGTGCTGCTGATGCACCGCACCAAGCAGAGCAAGCTGCGAATCGGCGTCGCGATGGATCACATCGTCGAAGCGCCGGACGGATTCGACGTCGAGGCGGAGAGCTACCCGGACATCGGCCGCGTCACGGTGACGGGCTACCTGGAGCCAGGGCAGCGGCTGCGTGTGATCAAGTTCGTGTCGTACGGCTGGTCCTCCGCGCGCTCGTTGCCTGCGGTGCGTGACCAGGTCGAGGCGGCACTCGGCGCGGCCAGGCACACCGGCTGGGATGGCCTGCTCACCGAGCAGCGGACCTATCTCGACGACTTCTGGCGCCGCGCCGATGTGGAAGTCGACGGCGATGCCGAGATTCAGCAGGCCGTCCGGTTCGGCTTGTTCCATCTGCTGCAGGCGGGCGCACGCGCCGAAGCACGGGCGATCCCGTCGAAGGGGCTGACCGGTCCGGGCTATGACGGGCACGCGTTCTGGGACACCGAGGAGTTCGTCCTGCCCGTACTCACCTACATGCTGCCTGAGGCAGCGGCGGCCGTGCTGCGCTGGCGGCACAGCACCTTGCACTATGCCGTGGAGCGGGCGCAGCAACTCGGTCTGGAGGGCGCGGTCTTCCCCTGGCGGACGATCGAGGGACAGGAATGTTCGGGCTACTGGCCGGCCGGCACCGCCGCCTTCCATATCGGCGCAGACATCGCCGACGCGGTCACCCGTTATGTGCATGTCACAGGGGATGAAGAATTCGAGCGCAGCGTCGGCATGGACCTGCTCGCCGGCACCGCGCGGCTGTGGCGCTCGCTCGGCCACCACGACGGCGCGGGCCACTTTCGCATCGATGGCGTCACCGGCCCCGACGAGTACAGCGCGCTGGCCGACAACAACGTCTACACCAACCTCATGGCGGCCAAGAATCTGCGCGCCGCGGCAGACGCGGCGGCGCGGTATCCGGACCGGGCGCGCGAACTCGGCATCGACGACGAGGAGACAGCGAGCTGGCGCGACGCGGCGGACGCGATGTTCGTGCCCTACGACGAGGCGCTCGGCGTCCACCCGCAGGCCGAAGGCTTCACACGCCATGATGTCTTTGACTTCGTCAATACCAGCCCAGAACAGTATCCGTTGATGCTGCACTTCCCGTACTTCGAGCTGTACAGGAAACAGGTCGTCAAGCAGGCCGACCTGGTGCTTGCGATGCTTGCCTCCCCGACTTCGTTCACCGACGAGCAGAAGGAGCGAAACTTCGCCTACTACGAGCGGCTCACCGTTCGTGACTCCTCGCTTTCCGCCTGCACGCAGGCGGCGGTGGCGGCCCAGGTCGGGCACTTGCGCTTGGCCTACGACTATCTGGCCGAGGCCGCCCTGATGGACCTGGAGGATCGTCAGCACAACACCAGGAACGGGTTGCACATGGCCTCGCTCGCCGGGGGGTGGATTGCCCTGGTGACCGGTTTTGGTGGCATGCGGAGGCAGAACTCGACCATAGGGTTCACGCCGCGGCTTCCCGAAGCCCTGTCGAGGATTGCCTTCTCTGTCACCCTGCGGGGCAGGTGCCTGCGGGTGGAGGTCACTCCCGGCTCGGCAAGCTACGTGCTGACCTTCGGCGAACCGATCGAGATCTTCCACTATGGCAAGCAGCTCACGGTTTCTTCTGACAAGCCGGCGGTTCTGCCCGTGCCGCCATGTCCCGCCCGGCCGGCACCCGAGCAGCCGCCCGGGCGGGCGCCCGCCCGGCGCGTGGTCGGGGAAACCTGACCGAACGCCCTTCGGTCCGCGCCCTTCGCCGCGGCCTTCGGTCCGCGCCCTTCGCCGCGCCGTCACTCCACACCGATCTGGAGGACGTATCCCGTCTCGCCGCCCTCGTGGCTGATGATCTCCACATCCGGCCTGGTTGCTTGGAGCCAAGCCATGACGGCTGCAGCCACCTCGCCGCCATCCGGGCCTGCTGGGCCAGCGGGCGAGCCCGAGACGAGGGTGACGAGTTCGCCGCCTGAGGTGAGCAAGTGCTGAACCAAGCTGACCGCCACCGTCGCGACATCGCCGCCGGACACGACAAGATGATCACCAACCCACCCGACCGCCTCACCCGCGACCTGTCCCGTGGCATCGGCGGCGGCCTGTTCCACGGCCTGTCCGGCGGCCTGTTCCACGGCCTGTCCGGCGGCCTGTGCGGCAGTCTGTGCCGTCGTCGCCCAGCTCACCTGGCCCCAGCGGGTGGCGGCCGCGGCGTCGGCCATCACCGCGACATCGTCATCGAACCCGCGCTCGGGGTCATGCATGGCGAGCGCTGACAGGCTCTGCACCACGCTCTGCGCCGCGAGGACGGTCACGGCGATGCCCTCGTCTTTGACCCGAACGGCGACGGTCTCAGCCACCAGGGCCACGCGAGGCGCCCCGGGCAAGACAACCAACCGGCGCGTACCCGATGAGCGCACCGCGGCCAGCAGGTCCTGCGACCAGGATGGCTCACCGTCGGCGCGCAGGACCACCATCGCGCCGGCCTCGCGGAACAGGGCGGCGATACCGTCTGCGGCGGCAACCGCGATGACCGTGTGCGCGCCCGTGTCCCCAGCGGTGTTCCCGGCTTGGCCCGGGTAGCCGACCGCGCCGGGCACGTCGAGATAGGTCACCCGGATGCGGTGCGGCCGCCCGGCGGCGAGGCCCGCCTCAATCGCCGCGCCCGCATCGGCGAGGTGAACATGCACGTGCCATAGGCCCGCTCCCCCGGTCACCATCACCGAGTCGCCGAGCCGGCCGAGCCGATCCCGCAGCCGGGTCACGTCGTCATCGGCCGCGTCGAGCAGGTACATCACCTCATAACCTGCTGGCTCACCGGCATGCGCCGCCCCCTGCGGCCCGTCCGGCGCCGGCTCGCTCCCCTCCGGCCCGCTCCCCTCAGGCCCGCTCCCCTCCGGCCCGCTCCCCTCAGGCCCGCTCCCCTCAGGCCCGGTCGGTGCCGGGACATCGGGCGGCGCAGCGGCGGTTCCCGCCACCACCGCGACGAGCGCGTCAAGCAGCAGGCAAAGACCTGCGGCACCGGCGTCGACGACGCCGGCCTGCGTTAGGACCTCAAGCTGCGCCGTGGTTCGTGCGAGCGCACGGCGCGCGCCATCGGCGGCGGCCCTGGCGACCTCGACGAGACCGTTGCCCGCGGCTGCTGCTGCCGCCTCCGCCCCGGCGGCTGCCACGGTGAGCACCGTGCCCTCGACCGGTTTGCCCACCGCAGCGTGCGACAGGCGAGCGGCATGAGCGAAGCCCCACCTGATTGCGGTGCCGTCACAGGGCGAAGCGGGTGCGCAGATCTCGGCCAGCCCGCGCAGGAACTGGCTGACGATCACCCCGGAGTTTCCCTGTGCGCCAAGCAGCACGCCGTGCGCGAGCGCCTGCCACACCTGTTGCGGACCTGCCGAGGCAGGAAGCTGGTTCAGCGCACGAACCGCGGACAGCATGGTGAGATGGAGATTGGTGCCGGTGTCCCGGTCCGCCACGGGAAAGACATTTAGCGCGTTGATCTGGTCTCTTGCGGCGCCGAGCGCCTCGGCGGCCGCCGCGCACCAGCGACGCACCGCCGCGCCGTCCAGGAACTCCAGTGCCGGCATGGTGGCAGGATAGGGGCGGAAGGATAGGTCCGCGGGACCGCCCGGCGCCAGTTCGCGTTCCGGCCGCCCAGTTCCCTCCGGGGCGCCCAGTTCCCTCCGGGCCGCCCAGTTCCCTCCGGGGCGCCCAGTTCGCCCTTCGGGGCTCAGTTCGCGCTCCGGGTGGCTCGTCGGATATTCTCTGACAGCCGCCCTGGCCCGGTCAGGCGTGGGGCGCTGACCGTTTCCGTGCATGTATCCCTTTGGAGCGATTCCCGTGGCTTCCGTCTGCGACGTATGTGGCAAGGGGCCGGGCTTTGGCAACAAGATCTCGCACTCCCACCGCCGTAGCCGGCGCCGCTGGAACCCCAACATCCAGACCGTCCGCGCAGTGGTGGGTCGCACGCCCAAGCGCCTGAACGTCTGCACCTCCTGCATCAAGGCCGGAAAGGTCAGCCGCTAGCGCCTCGGCGGCGATGGCCCGCCGGACTTGGTGGATGCCTCACGAGAGGCCACAAGCACGAGACCCACTAGTGCAGGCGCCACCCGGGATTCACCGGGCCGATGCCGTGGCCAAGCGCGAAGCCACCCTCGATGGCGCCGGTCACGAATTGCTTCGCATGCTCAACAGCCTCTGGCACGCCGACCCCGCGCGCGAGGTAGCAGGCGATCGCCGACGCGAGGGTGCATCCGCTGCCATGGGTGTGCCGTACCGTAAGCCGGTAGCTGGCGTACCGGCGGACGGACTCCCCGTCGAACAGCACGTCCACCGGATCTCCCGCGAGGTGTCCCCCCTTCACAAGGACCCACCTTGCGCCTAGCGCGTGAACAGCCTCCGCGGCTCGCACCATGCTTGCCTCGTCGTCCGCCTTCACCCCGGTCAGCACCTCGACCTCGGGCAGGTTGGGCGTCACCACCGTTGCCAGCGGAACAATCTGCTCCTTAACGTCTGCGATGGCGTGGCGCTCCAGGAGCGGATCGCCGTGTTTGGAGACCATCACAGGATCCACTACCAGGGGCGCGACCACCTCTGCCAGGCTCTCCGCCACCGTCGTGATGATCGCAGCAGATCCCAGCATTCCCGTCTTGACCGCCTGAACGCCGATGTCGGACAGCACCGCGTCCAGTTGGGCCCGAACCGCTTCGGGCGGAAGCTCCCATGCGCCATGAACACCCACGGAGTTTTGCGCCGTGACCGCGCAGATGGCGCTCATCCCATGCACGCCGAGCGCAAGCATCGTCTTCAGGTCGGCCTGAATTCCTGCGCCCCCGCCCGAATCAGAACCCGCCACCGTCAGCACTCTGGGTGGAGTCACAGCCATCTGATCAGCGTAGTAGCTTGCCCGGCCGGCCCTCGTCGTCTGGTTGTCAGCAGCGTCGTTGGCGTTATCGCCCGAGCTGGCGTAGCCCGGCCTGGCGAAGCTGCCGAAGGGTCCAGCCACGCCCGGCGGGGTCAATGACCCTGGTGGCGCTGGTGAACAATTCGGCGGCGCCCCGATAGGAGAGCCGACCCCGTCCGGTCAGCGGGCACCGCTCACCGACCGCGACAGTGGCGGGTGCGCGCCGGTCGGTGAGAAAGACCGGCCCGCTTGTCCGCCCCACGAGCAGCAGCGGCAGCAGCCCCGCCGAACCCTGTCTCCAGCGGATCTCTGGTTCACGTGGCGCGTGGCCGGCGCGGTGATCACGGGGTGCTCGCAGACGCCGGCCAACCAGGTCAAGGTCGTCAATGTTCAATGACGGGATCCGTTCGACACGAGCCGTGGTCTCGTAGAGCAGGTGCCAGCACACCTGCTCTCGCAGGTTCACAGGCAGACCGAAGATCGCCGTCAGCTGATCGGGGCTCAGCTCGGGCGGGGTGTTGACCGGCGCGGAGCGCGTTGGCAGCGCCGGCGTTGGATCGGTTCGGACCCAACCCTGTGCGCGTCACCATGACACTGCTCCTCGAAGTATGGACAGTTCCCTGCTCATCGTCTGCGGATCCGCAGCGCCCGCTCGCTTCATAAAAGCGGTCTGCAGCCGGTGTGCCGCGTCTGGGTGATCGAGCAGGCTGGGCGGCGTCATCGCCGACCGGCTGGGTCCCCGCCGTGTCGTGCTCGCGGGCGACGCGCTGCGGTTTGCGCCCCAGGCGGCCCTCGCCGCGGCCCTGCTCACAGGGCCCACTCCGATGTGGGCGTTCCTCTGCGCGGCAACGGTCCTTGGCATCGGCGAAGGTTTCGTCACCCCGGCGCTTCGGGCTTTGATCCCTCATATCGTCACAAGCGGTCGGCGGCACGAAGGCAAGCTCCAGGACGCGAACACGCTTGCCGGGCTCGCCGGGTCACCGGCGGATGTCTGCGGGCCGGCACTCGCTGGCGTGGTTGTGGCCACCGCGGGGCCGGCGTGGCTGTGGCATTTGATGCCGGCTCGTATGCGGTCAGCGTCTTCGCACTGGCGGCGCTGCGGCTTCGCCGCGATTGCCCGTCACGCGCGTTCCCTCGATGCTTGCCGACCTGCGTGAGGGCTGGTCGCAGTTTCGCGAGCGGACCTGGATGTGGGCTATCACGCTCCAGTTCGCGCTGTTCAACCTCCTGGTCTGGGCACCGTTCCTTGTGCTGGGCCCGGTCGTCGCACAGCGCCACCTTGGCGGCGCCAACGCCTGGGGCTTGATCATGACGTCCTACGGCATCGGCGGCGTGCTCGGCGGGCTCGCGTTGATGGGCCGACGACCACCGCGCCGCCCTCTCGTCGTCGCGACGATCGCCACGTTCGGCTGGGCGCTGCCCTCGGGTGCGATCGCGCTCAG
>WNFX01002153.1_pt1 | contig 31471 bp, 30 predicted proteins | sample 5400111 | NCBI WGS metagenome assembly WNFX01 (sample SAMN13153363, study PRJNA577476) | soil metagenome | isolation source: 40 cm soil or saprolite under grassland replicate 1 | place: USA:California | collected 2016-06-15 | reverse complement strand
GGTTGCTCTGAAAAACCTGCCGAAGGCAAGCAGACTCAACCAAAACGACCACGCGGGCGTCCTCCCAAGTATGTCCTGGCTGAGGTTTTAGCCGCTGCCAGAACAGCAGGCTCGTTCACCAATTAATGGAGAGCTACCCCAAGCTCAATCTGCGGGCAATTTCGAAGCTGCGTTTTGACTGTTCGTTAACGTTATCGTAGTATTTATTGCCTATGGTTAGCTGGCTTGCCGCTATTCTTGCAATACGGGTAGTAGGTTGCTTAGCTATTCTATTTGCAGTTGCAGCTAGGTCTTCATCTTCTGCTTTGTCTGTATCGTCCAATCTTAGATCGGTTAATTCTAAGACTTTCTTTATTTGATTCTGTAGATATTTTATTTGATCTGATTGTTGTGTTAAGCTTGCTTTTATCTCCTTATCGATTACTTCAAGTTGTTTTTGGGAACTCTCTATAAAAGGAATGAGGCCATCTTCAAAGGTTTTTGATGTTCTTGATTGTATTTGTGATAGCTGTATTTTTATCTCTTGATCTGTTGCATCAAACTGCGTGTCTATATTAGCTACTAGATCATCGATCTTTGGTGTAATAACTGTCGATATTTGTTTTGATAGACTCTCAATCTCGGTCCTTAATGCATTTTGTTGTTCGGTGGTTTGTTCAGTTAATATTGTAAATCTTTCATTAATCGAGTCTAGTCGTTTTTTTGACTCTTCAATGAATGTGAAAAGTTGATTCTGCTTCCCATAAATATTAGTAAAATGGGGAGTAAGCTGGCTAAATACTGCTTCAGCAATGATTTGATTATGTAGCGCAATTTCTTCACTGAATATCTTCGTTTGTTCTTCTTGGTAGTTGCGTATTTCTTCAACCGTTTCTTGTAACATTTCTCTTTGTAAAAGGTCAGTATTTAGAGGTACTGTAATTCTATTTAAATGTATTCTGTCTTTGTTGCTATTGTATCCAGTTTCCCAATTATCGCAACCCCATTTTTCGATATAATGAAGGAGTTCAGTTGATGTATATACTTTTGGGTATCGTTGTCCACTATTATCCTGAAGTGTTGCAATATCATCCTGATTATAGCTCCCGTCCTTGTGGCTTAAGGTAAGAATCCAACCCCACCTTTCTAAACGAACGTCATCTATAGGCACCTTTATAGCCGTTAATATTGCTCCATCTTTACGTTGTGAATGAGTTATAGGATATGTTGATTGTAATGAAAGCTCGTTGAAAGCAGGCATTTGATGTTTCTCCTTTAATGTGGACTAGAAGGACATTTAATTACTATAAACGACGATGAAGACATTTTATAAAATCCTATTGATGTAGTATATTGTCTTTGCGAGTAAAGCAAATGCATTGTTCCGTCAAAATATTGAAGAGTTTATTGTAGGGTGCTTTTGGATGGTGGTTTTATAAACAAGGATGATTTTGATTTTTTGTCGAGGTAGAAAAGAAGGGTTAGACCAACTGATTTTTGTTCTGTGAACAGCTATATGTTCAAAGTAGGCAGTGGTTCCAGTGGGCATAAATCGGCTCTACAGGCTAATTGAGTGGGTATCTGTTAGCCGCTAGTTTACGCGCAGTAGGTCAGGGGTTCGAATCCCTTGTCGCCCACCCTCCTCCTTATGTATCTAAAGCTATCGGCGCTATAGATGTATACTCCTATCAAGATCTCTCTACTATGAGAAAGGCTGAACTACTATGTCAACATCTCCCGATAAACTACCAGTGGTTGCCCCCGCCAATCACGTTCCCGGACCGGAGCAGGGACAGTGGAGCTACAAAGACTACGCAGCCCTTCCGAATGATGGAAACCATTATGAGGTCGTCAATGGAGTTCTGTTTATGACACCTTCACCGAGCGGGGCGCATCAGGATGCTGTGGGAGAGATTTTTGCTTACCTGCGTGAGCATATCAAGCGGAATAGCCTTGGATTGGTGCGTATGGCTCCCTTCGACGTTGAATTGTCGCCGGGCACAGTTGTTCAGCCGGATGTATTTGTAGTTTTGGGCGAGCACTTCGATAAAATTACTGATAGCCGTATCCTCGGCGCGCCAGATCTGGTTGTTGAGGTTGCTTCACCCAGCACCGCTATTTATGATAGGCATAACAAATTAGATGCCTATGCCCATGCAGGAGTAGCGGAGTATTGGATTGTGGATACTGACGCGCGTGCGGTTGAAGCGCTTGTACTGGAAGGGGCAGGTACATATCGATCGTTGGGCATTTTCCGTGGCAAGGCCGTGTTACCATCAATGGTTGTGCCCGGCCTGCTCGTAGCTGTCGAGAAATTTTTTATGTGAAGTTAACTGGCTGGTTTCAGGATTGTACCTTATTAGAGGTTCCTTATCAGCGCGGCGTGTGTCTTCTCTGACACGCGCCGTTTTTCTGTGTTATACTGGTAGCGCTATCTCGCAAGAATGCGTTATACAGAAAAGAAGAACCGATGAGCCACGAAGAGTCCAGAAGCAGCAATGCTTACCAGGTGCGATAACTCGCAAGGAAGGAGCAAACTATGTATGCAGCTGTCAGACTGTACAGGGTAAGCCCTGGTTCAACTGATGAGATGGTACAACGGGTCAAGGAGGAGTTTGTGCCCGTCATCAAGCAGATGTCAGGATTCATAGCCTACTACGGCGTACAGGTCGGCAATGGTGAGCTCGTTACCATCAGTATATTTGAGGATCGAGCCGAGGCGGAGGAGTCTACCCGCCGGGCTGCAGACTGGGTGCCACAAAATGTAGCAATGTTTGTTCTCGGGCCCGCAGAGGTCAGGGAGGGTCAAGTTGTTATGGATGAGGTAGTGTAGCAGAAACAAGCTTGCAAGCTGAGCCCTAAAAGATAGCCAGTCAATAAACTCAGAAGTGTTTATATCTTAGCGAGATAAGCTGATCTGTTTTAAGACTGGCTGTCTTTCCTTCCTGTACACTACACGTGATCTTCAGTCAGCTCCATATAATAATGGGTGGGATTTTCAAGATCGAGTATCACAGACAGAACATCCCCTGGCACCTCTCTGGGGCGAGAGTTTAGACGTCCGCTCCTGAACCGGTAGGTCTTCCACGTGTGAATATCTGTCCATTCCGCTTCGATGTAGTAACAGTAGTTGATACGCGAAAATTGCGGCGGACCTCGCTCCTCTATCTCCTGGCGAATATCTGTGACAATGGCGACAACGCGCTTGCCTTTCTCGTATAGGTATTTGTTGCTTTTGCGTTGTATGTAAGCAAGCAGGCGATCGATGAGGAAAAAAATAGTTACGAGCAGTACGAGAGCAAGAATTACAATGTATACCGCCTGGCTGGCTCTCATCTCGAATTCTTCCTGTCCGTGGGCAAAAGTCTTCCTACGAGCGTTCTTGATATGCTTATTATATCATCAATGATTCTCTACGCGCATTTTGCAACCAGGCTCTGATAACCATTTCGGGAAATGAGACCTTTTTAGATCCCGCCTACAAATGTACCCGGATTCAGGATGTCCTGCGGGTCCCAGCGTCTCTTCAGGGCCTTCATGAGGTCCAGCCCCTGGGGATGATAGCCCCACCTGTCGAGTTTGTTCTGCAGTAAAGTGGGTGCCTCGACGACGACTGCATAGCCCTCGGTGGTTAGTGCGGGCCGGCGCAGGGCAGACAACCAGGTACTGGCTTCGTTCGCGTCCGCAACCTCCTTGAGAGCGTCTACGGCCCCCGCGCCCATATCCGCGATGAAAGGTCCCGTGTTCAGAATCTCTGCCTGGTCCTGCATATACCTCGGCAGGTCGCGAACCGGCACACCTGCGCGTACCAGTAGCGAGCTGTCCGTGGCGCTGGCGAGTATGGCGCTCCATATATCGGTTGCAGTCGGCGCTTCGACTTCCAACGCGTCGGGAGCGCCCGCCTCGTGTAGCGCCTGCCGCACCTGGTCGAGCTCTTCCTGTACGTCCCTGGGTATGCCTTCGGCTGTGTAGGCCAGGAGGTAATTGCTCGGTGCCAGCTCCTCTGCCTGGTAGCCTTTGCTGATGACGATTCCCGAGGCGTTGAGGGCCAGGGGTAGCATCTGCTTCGACCAGATCAGGCCGTGGCGCAGGTCGTCGATGGGAACCAGGAGCGTGCGCTGTGTGCGCGGCAGGGACAGCAATTTTAATGTTACGTCGACCAGTAGACCGAGGGTGCCGTGCGAGCCGACGAAGAGCCGGGTGAGATCGTAGCCCGCTACGTTTTTCACGATGGGTCTGCCAGTACGTATAACCCGTCCGTTGGGTAGGGCGACGGTGGCGTAGAGCACGAGGTCGCGTATGGAGCCATAGCGCATGCGCAGAGGCGCATTGATACCACCGGCGACGAGTCCTCCGATCGTGGCATCGGGCCAGGGCGAGGCCATTGGTATCTGCCTGCGCTCCTTTGCCAGGAAGCTCTGAACCTCTGCTAAAGAGGTGCCTGCACCGACGGTGATGTAGAGATCGTCGGGCGCATAGGTTTTGATGCCGTGCAGGGCATTGGTGGAGAGCACGAGTGGAGTCGGCCCTGCGCCATTGAAGCCCCTGACGTGCTCGTAGCCCTGAATGTGGACCGGGCGTCCAGCATTTGCCAGGGCTACGAGGCCCTGCGCCGCCTCCTCTGCCGATATCGGAGTGAAGACCTCTTCAGAAGGTACTGACTGGCCCAGATTCTCTGTACTCTCTTCCGCGCTGTAACCGGCGAAGGGGCCGCTCTCGTCCTGTGTCGGTGGGGGGAAGAGCTTGCCTGGATTGAGGATATTGCCCGAATCAAAGACCTGTTTCACGTCCCACATTGTCATCAGTTCCGCGGCGTTATGCATGAGAGACATAAATTCGCGCTTCTCGATACCGACGCCGTGCTCGCCCGTCAGGCTGCCACCCATCTCTACGCTGCATTTGACGATCTCGCGACCAACGTGATGAATGCGTTTGATCAACTCCTGATCTTCGGGGTCTGGTATCAGGAGCATGGGATGCAGATTGCCGTCGCCTGCGTGAAGAAGATGGCCGGTGCGCACGTCATAGCGTTTGCAGATCTCGTTGACCTCTGCCAGTATCTCGGCCAGGCGGCTGCGCGGAACGGTGATATCGACTGTGTAGTAGGAGGGAGCGAGGCGCGTAATGGCTCCCGCCGCGCTCTTACGCGCCAGCCAAATCTTAGTGCGCTCCTCTTCGTTGCGGGCGATGTGGAGGTTGTACCCACCATGCTGCTCCAGAATATGCTTGATCTCTTCCATTCGCTCGTCGACGCTGGCGGGATAGCCGTCAACATCGATGATGAGGATCGCGCCGGCGTCCAGGGGCAGGCCAGCGTGCGCGTATGGTTCAACCATGCGCGTGATCTGCTGATCCATCATCTCCATTGTGGCGGGGATAAGACCTGTCGCGATGACAGCGGATACCGCGTCACCGGCCTGTTCTACCGAATCAAAGACCGCAAGCAACGTTTTGACGCTCGGCGGAGTGCGTACCAGGCGCAGGGTGATAGAGGTGATCAGACCGAGCATGCCTTCGCTGCCGGTAAGTAGTCCACGCAGGTCGTATCCGGGATAGTCCAGGGCGTGTCCGCCGACGCGTATCGAGCGACCATCGGCCAGCACTACGTCCATGCCTGTGACATAGTTCGTCGTTACGCCGTATTTGAAGCAGTGCGGACCACCGGAGTTCTCGGCTACGTTGCCGCCGATGGTGGAGGCGCGCTGGCTCGATGGATCGGGCGGGAAATAGAGGCCCAGCGTTCGCGCGCGCTCGTCCAGGCGCAGGTTGATCAGGGCTGGCTCGACCTCAGCGCTGCGCCCATGCGCATCGACGTCGAGCAGCCGGCTCATATGCGAAAATTCGACTATGATGCCTCCGCGATCGGCTACCGCACCGCCGGAGAGTCCCGTTCCCGCGCCGCGCGCAACCAGGGGAACGTGGTGCTCGCTGGCCCAGCGTGCCACGCGCGCGACCTCCTCTGCTGTACGCGGAAATACGATGGCGTCGGGGAGTCCTTTATCTATACCTGCATCGACTTCATAGGCAATAAGGGAGGATCTATCGGTAAATACCTGTCCTTTGGGTAGGAGCCTCTTCAATGAGTTCAGTGTGATCTCTTTCAACATCGCTAATACCTTTCTTTGTGGTAGCAACAGCTTTGAGATCGAAATACATTTCAGGATGAGGCGCGCCGTGGGAGGGCCGCAACAAACGTCCCCGCAACCTTTACATCGCCTTTCTGATCGATCGCCTGTACTTTGCCGGCGATGCGTCCCTCGCCCTCGGACTCGTATTTTTCAGTGATGGTGCCTGTGCAGGTGATTTCGTCGTCGAGATGGGTCATGCCTTTGAAGCGCACGCCGAATTTACGCAGCGCCTCCGGTCCCATGTAGTCGCTCAGCAGCTCGCCCACAAAGCCCATGATCAGCATGCCGTGCGCGATGATGCCACCTGTGCCAATCGCCTCACCAACCTTCGGATCGGTATGCAGCGGATTGAAGTCGCCCGACGCTCCGGCGTAGCGTACCAGGCGCAGGTGCGTGATCGGCTCCTTTACCAGCGGAGGAATCTGATCGCCAACCTGCACGTCTTCGTAGTAAGGCCCTGTCCGTTTGCTCTCTACAGTCATAGCTTGTGTTCTCCTTTTGCAACTATGCAGTCGTCGATCCTATTCACGCACCAACATCATTGTTCGTGCAGCGAGCACTGGCCGGTTGTCTTGATTCGTGTAGCGCGTCTCCGTAACGACAATATCCATTGTGCCGCGCGTCTTGCCGTCCACGATCTTCGTCACGCCGGTGAGTATATCGCCGGGATAGATGGGAGCCAGATATTCGTACTCCTCCTCGCCGTGCAGGATGCGCATCACGTTGATCCCGGTGCTTGCTAACTGAGTGGTCAGGTCGGTATGTCCCCAGAAGGAGAACATCGTAGGCGCGGTGGGAAAGAGCGGCACATCCTTATAGCCGGCGGCCTGTGCCGCCTCGCGACTGTGATAGATAGGATTATTGTCGCCAATAGCAAGCGCGAGTTCGTGGATCTTGCTGCGCTCAACTTCGATCGAAAAAGGAGGAAAGCTGGTGCCGACCTTACTTTTGTCAAACATACAGGTGCTCCCTGGTAAATCTACAATCAGCGTTTTGCAGACAGTATGTGTCTTTAGAAGAGCGCTTGTCAAGAGCGTCATGATAGTACTTCCAGGCGCGCTGTACTCGCTCTTGTTTTCGTGTGTCGTATACTATGGTAGTTCGCGAGGATGATGTATGCTTATTCATATAAAACAATTATTATAATGAATCTGGACGCGTGTAATGAAATACGAGCGAATTTTTGACGTTGATCATCGACGGGAGAATAAGGGACAACTGCGAGCGGCGCTAAAGTCTCTCGTTGTATTGTGTTGTGTACTCCTGATAGGCAGCGGCTGTGCGCCGGCATCCTCTAACGCCGGCGCTTCTCCCGCTCCGCGAGCGACTCCAACGCTTCCAGTGCAGAGTACGGTAGTGGGCAGGTCGCTGAACGATAACGATCTTGTGAAGGCTATCGTAGACAAAATGAGCCTGGATCAGAAGCTGGGGCAGATGGTTATCGTCGAGTTCTATGGCGCGAACTTCAATAGCGACCTCCAGCAGATGATCTCGCAGGACAATATCGGTGGTGTGTTGATCGAGAATAAGAACGGCAACGCGCAGTCGCGCAACCAGCTTGTCACGCTCAACAAAGCAATGCAGGCGCAGGCGCGCGTGCCGCTCTTCATCTCGACCGACTACGAAGGTGGAGTCGTCAACGAGCTGCGCCTCATCACGGGCGAGCGGCCATCCGAAGCTACCATAGGCGCAACAAACGATCCGCAGGTGGCCTATAACGCCGGACACAGCGCCGCATCCGATCTATCCTCGCTTGGTCTGAACCTCAACTTCATGCCCATCGTTGACGTGTTGACGAATCCCAACAATCCCGGCCTGCCAGAGCGCACCTTTGGCTCCGATCCTACGCTGGTCACAAATATGGGTCGCGCGTACCTCAAGGGGCTGACCGCTGGCGGTATCATCGGCTGCCTCAAGCACTTTCCTGGATTGGGGAGCGCCAACCTGGACCCACACCTCTCGCTGCCCACGATGAATCGCAGCCTCGCCACGCTCAGCAGCGTGGATCTCGTGCCATATCGCACCATGATCAACGAAGGGACCGTTCCTATGGTCATGGTTACGCATATCCTCAATCCCCAGCTTGATCCCGACCTGCCGACCTCGCTCTCGCCCAAAGTAGTCACCGGCCTGCTGCGTCAGCAGCTCAACTTCAAAGGCGTCATCATCAGCGACACGCTGTGGATGGGCGGCATCAGCAATACCTATTCACTATCGCAGGCCGCCGTCCTGGCTGTAAAGGCCGGGATTGATCTTATACTTGGTCCCCGTGGTCTGGCCGAGACACAGACGATGATTGTTGGGTTACATCAGGCAGTTACCAGCGGGCAGATCTCCACGAGCCAGATTGACGCTTCGGTCACGCGTATCTTGCAGCTCAAGCTGAAGTATAACGTTATCTCTCGTGATGAGGCGTTGCGATTGGCAGGCATTACAGGGAATAGTGAGGTGCGCGAGTGAGTTTTGTTTCATTTGTGTTCTGCCTTGATTGCTTTCCAGCATCACCCCCTAGCCTCTCACGAGACGAGCGTGATATAATTGCCTAAACACCCACCCATAGGGGTTTCAGGTGAGAGGAGCTTGATGGAGCGTGGATGTGAAGCACGCTTCGTCGATGAGATATGTTTAGTAAGATTTTGATTGCTAATCGTGGCGAGGTTGCGCTGCGCATAATTCGTGCCTGTCGCGAGATGGGGGTACGCAGCGTCATTGCTCATTCAGAGGCCGACCGCGATTCGCTCCCTGTACGCATGGCGGACGAGCGTATCTGTATTGGGCCGGGTGCAAGTGGGAAGAGCTATCTGAACGTCCCGAATATCATCAGCGCCGCGCTGATCTCGAGTGCGGAGGCGATCCATCCTGGCTACGGCTTTCTTGCCGAGAACACCAGTTTCGCCGAGATATGTCGCGATGTGAACATCACCTTTATCGGCCCCACGGCTGAGGTGATGTCTGTGATGTCCGACAAGGTATCGGCGCGCGAGGCGATGTCTGAAGCTGGCCTGCCGACCCTGTCCGGTACCCCCATTTTGCGCACGTTTGCTGAGGCGCAGGAGGCGGTGAAGGATATCGGCTATCCACTGATGCTGAAGGCGGCCGCCGGTGGCGGTGGGCGCGGTATTCGCCTGATCAAACGCCCCGACGAATTCGAGCGTATCTTTACACTCGCGCAGAACGAGGTGCGCGAGGCTTTTCGGGACGATGGTCTCTACCTCGAACGCTATCTCGAGCACGCCCGGCACGTGGAGATCCAGGTGCTGGTAGATAATTATGGCAACGCCGTGCACCTGGGCGAGCGCAATTGCTCCTGCCAGCGACGTAATCAGAAAGTCCTGGAGGAGTCTCCCAGCCCCCTCTTGCCGCGTGAAGTGCGCGATGAGATGGGGACGATGTCGATTCGCGCCGTACAGGAGCTGGGCTATCGCAACGCTGGCACGCTCGAGTTCCTGCTGGATCAGCAGAACTGTTACTATTTTATGGAGATGAACACGCGCCTGCAGGTTGAGCATCCTGTTACAGAGCTGGTGACGAGTCTCGATCTGGTCAAGGAACAGATACGCATTGCCGCCGATATGCCTCTGCTGTTGGAGCAACGCGATATCAAGTTCCACGGCCATGCCATCGAGTGCCGCATCACAGCGGAGGACGCCGACGCCGACTTCCGCCCACAGACGGGGGTGATCGAGCAGTACCTTCCACCTGGAGGACCCGGCGTGCGTGTCGATAGCCACCTGTTCGCAGGCTACGAGGTTCCGCCACACTATGACTCGCTGCTGGCGAAACTGATCGTCTGGGACGAGACGCGTGATGCCGCCATTGCACGTATGCAACGCGCGCTTGACGAATTTATTATCGAGGGCGTCAAGACGACGATCCCGTTCCATCAGCGGCTGCTCAGGCATCCAGGCTTTATTAGCGGCGATACATATACACGTTTTTTACAAGAGGAAGCCGTTGCTTTAGGCATCTAGGCGATCTCACGTCATCTAATTTCGGGCGCTCTTTCGCAGGGGACGCCATCGACATTGACATGTCAGGAGGTGACTTTATGTCTCGCGTAGTAGTAACCGGAATGGGACTGGTTACCTCGTTGGGTAACGACCTGGCGTCTTCGTGGGAGGCGCTGTGCGCGGGTAGATCTGGCGTAAGCGAGATTACCGCGTACGATAGCAGTCAGCATCGCGTGCATTTCGGGGCACAGATAAAGGACTTCGATCCCACGCTCTATATGGATCGCAAAGAGGCCCGGCGCAACGATCCCTATGAGCAGCTCGCCATCGCGGGCGCGAAGCAGGCTTTAGCGCAGGCGAAGCTGCAGATTACCGACGATATCGCCGATGATGTCGGTGTCTACGCCGGGAGCGGCATCGGCGGCCTGGTGACGCTGCACGACCAGTTCAAGGTGCTGCACGAAAAGGGACCGGACCGCATCAGCCCATTCTTTATCAATATGATGATTATAGATGGTGCCCCCGGCATTATCTCCATCTTGACGGGAGCGAGGGGGCCGAACTGGGCCGCCGTCTCCGCCTGCGCGACCAGTGGTAATACTGTCGGTGAGGCGTGGGAGACCATCCGGCGCGGCGATGCGAAGGCGATGATCGCGGGCGGTGCCGAGAAGGCGATCACGCCGATTGCAATGGCCGCGTTTGACAATATGCACGCCCTGTCGCGGCGCAACGACGATCCCCAGGGTGCCAGTCGTCCCTTCGACGCAACCCGCGATGGCTTCGTGATGGGCGAGGGAGCAGGCATGCTCATTCTGGAGGATCTCGAGTTCGCGCAGGCGCGCGGCGCCACGATTCTTGCCGAACTGGTAGGCTACGGCACGACCGACGATGCCCACCATGTGACCGAACCTGCCCCCGGTGGCACTGGCCTCATACGCGCCATGCGCCGCGCACTACAGAAAGCTGGCTTGCAGCCGGAACAGGTCGATTACATTAACGCGCATGGCACATCGACACCTCCTAATGATCGCACCGAGACGCTGGCGATCAAGACCTTTTTTGGAGAACATGCCTATCGATTGGCGGTCAGTTCGACGAAATCGATGCTCGGTCACACGCTTGGTGCAGCCGGGGCGATCGAGGCCATCATCTCGATCCAGACCATTCTGACCGGGATGATTCCGCCAACTATCAACCTGCACCATCCCGATCCCGATTGTGACCTGGATTATGTGCCCAATGAGGCGCGGCACGCGACGGTAAATGTGGCTATGTCGAATGTCATGGGCTTCGGCGGTCACAATGCTTGCCTGGTATTTAAGCGATACGAAGAGTAGTGTAATGGATACGCAGAAAAATATATCGTGGCTGGACCGCGTTGAGGATCTCATCCATGTGCTCGATGGCAGCACTATCGGTGAATTGGAGCTGACCGAGGGTGATACCGAGATCATTATCCGCCGTAGTCCGGAGATGGTGCTGAGCGCCGCTTCCCAGCGCGCCGGGATGGTCTCCTCGGGGGGGCAGGCTGCCGGGCGACCTGCTCACCTGGACTTCCCCGTTATTGCGCCTATGACGGGCGTCTATTATTCTGCAGCCTCGCCCACGTCGCCTCCCTTCGTCAATGTTGGGGATATTATCCAGACCGGACAGGTCGTGGCGCTCATCGAAGCGATGAAGGTTTTCAACGAGATTACCGCCGAGGTGGCCGGTCGCGTCGTCGCCATGGTCGCCACCAGCGGCAATGTTGTGCAGAAGGGCGACGTGCTGCTGCGCGTCGAACCCATCGCGTAGGGGGCCATCACGTTTTTTCGTCGCCGTCACTTGTCTAATACAGCGTCTGCGCCTCCTCAACCAGATACCCATCCGCGCGCAGACGACGTAGCAGATCGTCACACTGCGTCCGGTCGCGCGTCTCCAGCGTAATCGTTTCCTCGCGTTCCATGATCGGCAGGCGATTCGAGATGCGCTGATGACGCACATCGATTACGTTGATGCGCATCTCAGTGATGATGCCAAGCATGCGCATTAGTTCGCCTGGACGATCGGTGAGGCGCGTGTGAATTACGAAGTAGCGACCAGCCGTGGCCAGGCCGTGCTCGATGAAGCGGCCCACCAGGTTTATGTCGATATTGCCGCCCGTTAGCGGGACCAGCACTTTCTTGCCCCGGAGCTGAACGACCCCGCTCAGTAATGCCGCCAGGCCCACCGCGCCTGCGCCTTCGACCAGCATTTTGCAGCGCTCCATCAACAACAAGACGGCATTGATAATGGCTTCGTCGTTGACCAGCACGACCTCATCGACGAGTTGCTGGATGATGGAGAAGGTCAGATCCCCTGGTCGTTTGGTCGCGATGCCATCGGCGATCGTCATAATCGACGTGGAGGTCTTTATCTGGCCCGCGTTGAGTGAGTCATGGCAACTGGGCGCGCCCTCCGCCTGTACGCCGATGATGGTGATGTCGGGCTTGAGCGCGCGTGCGGCGATGGCGATGCCCGAGATGAGGCCCCCGCCCCCGATCGGAACAAGAACGGCATCCGCATCGGGCAGGTCGTTGAGCATCTCCAGTCCCAGTGAGCCCTGGCCCGCGATGACATCGGGATCGTCAAACGCGTGAATAAATGTCGCGCCCGATGCCCGTTGGAGCTCACAGCAGTGTTGGTAGGCGTCGTCGTAGGTGCTGCCATACAGGACGACGTTCGCCCCGTAGCCCTGAGTCGCGGTGACTTTCGCCAGCGGCGCGGCCTCCGGCATGACGATAGTGCATGGAATCTTATGTTCAGCAGCGGCGATCGCGACGCCTTGCGCATGATTGCCGGCGGACGCGGCTATGACGCCGACGCTGCGCTGCTCTTTCGTGAGGCGAGAGATCTTGTATGCCGCGCCCCGCGCTTTGAAGGAGCCTCCGCGCTGCATGTGCTCGGCCTTTAAATAGACATCGGCCTCCGTCATCTCGTGCAGAGTGCGGGATGGAGTAAGAGGAGTATGATGCATGATTGGCTTAAGAAATTTATAAGCCTTCCAGATATCGGCTATCGTGACGGGCGTTGTCTCGGCCCCGATAGCAGTGTGATTTTCGAGTAAACGCATACGCGGTACGGCTCCTTTCAGTCCGCCATGGGACACAGCCACGGTCGTCGTGGTGTCAATCCCATGCCTCGTTGCCTGGGCACTATCAGAGGATTATAACTCATGTGAGGAGGCGTGACAACTCATTTTGTGGATATTTTTCAGACCGATGATATATGCAAATATACACATATTAAAACAAAAAGGCAGGGGCGCTGTGCTGCGTCCCTGCCACCAGGGAGTCTTAATCGCGAGAGCGGAAGATCTTGACGCGGCGATAGGGTTCTTTCCCACGGCTGCGCGAGATCAGGTTATAGCGCGTTGCCATCTGGTGTTGCAAGCGGCGGATATACGCATTGGCGGGCGCGAGCTCCGCCGTAGTCAGGCCCTTATTCAGGACCTGGTGAATGGCGTCCTCCGTCTCCAGAAGCGCTTGCTTTGTTGGATCATCGAAGGTCATATCGCCAGAGCCATCACCCTCGGACTCATCCTGATCTTCGCCGGGGATATTCTCGACCGGGATATCGAAGATGCGGGCCAGGGCGTGCTGCATCTGGGTAACGGTATTATTCTTCAAAATGATAATCAGCTTGCGCTCCTGCTCGGCCTGTTGCAGGCGCTCGGGCTGACGACGATAGTAGTTTTTCAGTGTGATGACGGCATCGGCATCGGCCTGATTATTTGTGATAATGATGGGTACGCGCAGAAAGCGTGCCGACTCAGCCAGGCGATCGCGGTTGACGCCGAACGGGTAGACGCGCAGCGTTTTAACGATCGGCAGTTCAGTGCGAGCATCCTCAGCTTGATAGATGCCCTCGCTGATGGCCGTCGCGGGACCGGAATGGCTGGTCGTCACAAGTGCTGTACCACCACTGCTCGCGCGTGGTTCGAAGTCGGCGGGAGACGTGCCTGTAGGGGCCAGGGCTCTCATCTTCGGCTGCGGCTGAATCTGGTTGCGTCCACGGGCGTTCGCGTCGTTGCGTGAACCCTGTGGTCCGACCTGGCGTAGCGGCGACCAGTTATTGCCGGAGCGGTCGCTACGCTCGAACGTATTGGGCGTGAAGCCCTGGTTCTGGCGTCCACCGGGTCCGGTGCTCGTGCTCGTGCCAAAGCCGCCGAGACCCCAGCCAGGGACATCCATGCCGCCTGCAGTGATGCGGCGCAAGGAGACGTGGCCCGTCTCCTCATCCCGCGTGCGCTCCTCAGCTATCGAAGGTTGGCCGCGCAGCAGGCTATCGACCGTATCGGCTACATCGCGGTGCACAATGACCTCTTCCCAGCTTTGCTGTTCGACCACCACATCGAAGGTCGGGGGGGCCTTGCGCTCCAGGATACTTTTCTGGGTATGGCGTCGGCGTGCCTCTTCATCGCCCAGGGTCACGGTCTGAATGCCGCCCACCAGGTCCGAAAGAGTCGGGTTGACGAGCAGGTTGCCTAGCGAATTACCATGAGCCGTAGCGACAAGCTGTACACCGCGTTCCGCGATAGTACGCGCCGCCGCCGCCTCCAGTTCAGTGCCAATCTCGTCGATCACGATGACCTGTGGCATATGGTTCTCCACAGCCTCGATCATCACGGCGTGTTGTTCCGCAGTGCGAGCCACCTGCATGCGGCGCGCACGTCCGATACCGGGGTGAGGAATGTCGCCATCGCCAGCAATCTCATTCGAGGTATCCACAACCACCACACGTTTATTGGCCTCGTCCGCGAGGACGCGAGCTATTTCACGCAACAGGGTGGTTTTACCCACACCTGGACGACCGAGAATCAGAATTGATTGGCCCTGTTCAACAATATCACGGATCAGGGCAATACTGCCAAGCACGGCTCGACCAATGCGGCACGTCAGGCCAACGATTCTCCCCTTGCGGTTGCGCATTGCACTGATACGGTGCAGGGTGCGCTCGATGCCGGCGCGGTTATCGTCGCCAAACTCGCCGATACGTTCGACCACATATTCCAGGTCGGCGTAGGTTACAGGCTGAGAGCTAAGGATCACCTCTCCTTCAGGAAAGCGGCCCTCGGCATTGCGTCCGAGGTCCAATACGATCTCCAGCAGTTCGCTTCGGTTCTCAATCCGATTGACCGCGTCGTGGATATCTGGCGGTAGGGTAGCCAGCAGAGCCTCCAGATCGTCAGTGATCACATGTTGCATAGGCAGTTTTATCACCTCGTAATTGTTTGGCGAGAATTGACCGTCCCCAGGCCCTTCAAGCCATAGACCGCTCGTTGCTCCAGCAGGGGGACAGTGCTTTGCCTCATGGCCAGTAGGGCCATGTGTCGCACGAGCAGGACCCGGATAGAGGTCTGCTCAAATCCACTGTTCCGCAGAGCGGTGATGACAAAAGAGTCGTACTCGCGCACCAGGCAGTAAATGCGCCGCACGTCTGCATCCAGCAGCCTTCGCATGCCGAAACGCAGGAGCGGCTCAGCAAGGTCGGTATGTTCTGGATGCACGTTAAGAAAGATGCGATGTGGCTCCCGACCTTTCCCTCGGGTAATTCGCAGCCACGCGCCTAAACGCACGCCCACATCACATACGTAATTCTCATTCCCCCGTGAGAAAAGGGAAGACATGGGACGTTGTGAGCCGACGGTAAGTCTGGCGTACTCTTCGCTGTTATCCAGCAGTTCCGCCATCTGCACTCGTTGCGGAGTGACGGAACGGTAGAGCTGGTGCAGTCCCCACACGTAGTGGCGATGCCAGCGACGTAGCGATGGCAGGTTGGGTTCCGCCGGCAGCGTTGACCCCGGTTCATAGACGGAGGTCAACTCGCGTGCATAGCGTTGAAAACCGCTGCGATGGAACAGGTCCATCTCAGGGATTTCATCTTCAACCTTTGCAAAAATACGGAGAATGCCATGTGATGCAGCCATCTCCAATGTATATTCCAGAAGCGCTGAGAGGACTTCTTCGTCTGAAGCGTTGCGTTGCGCTATTGAAGCCAGGTAGGACATATCCCATGCGGTGCGCGAAGGGCGCTCGCGCACCTGGGCGAAGCCCAGAAGGCGCCAGTGGTCTTCGCAGATCCATGTGCGCGTGGCAGGATGGAATGAGAAGATGCCTCTCAGGATAGGTGACGGAGGCAACTCGTTCTCGACCGGCTCCAGCCAGCACACGAAGTTTGCGAACTCGTGCTGTCTGCTGCGAGCCCGGCGGTCAATTGCGTAGATGATGCCCGGCAGGTCGACATATAATACCGGTCGTATCATCCAGTGCTCCTGCGTCGTGTCGAGGCGTTACTCATCACTAAGCACCGATGCGGGTCTGTAAACCGCGACGGGCTTGTAAACCGCGCCCCTACATCATGAACCGCGCTGGTGCGGGAATGGTGTCGATGCGGGTTTGTGAACCGCGCCCTTACTGTTTGACGCTCTGTACTATGCGGAGAAAGTATTGGTGGAAACGTGGATCTCCCGCGACCTCCGGATGAAACGCTGTACCCAACAGGGGTCCTTCACGGACAGCGACGATGGTTCCATCGTCGAGCGTTGCCAGCACCTCTACTCCCGGTCCGACCCATTCGACGGATGGGCCGCGAATAAAGAATGCGTGGAATGGCGCTTCTCCCAGTGCAGGCACCAACAGATCAGTCTCAAAACTTTCCCGCTGACTGCCAAATGCATTGCGACGGACTCGGATATCCATGCAGGCCAACAATGGCTGGCCTGCCAATGCATTATCCGTCTCTTTTGATAACAAAATTAAGCCCGCGCATGTTCCCCATACGGGAACGCCTTCCTGTATTTTCTTCTGTAATATCCCGTGTAAGCCGTACACTATCATGAGTTTCCCGATAGTTGTACTCTCACCACCTGGTATAATTATACCATCTATTTCTTCAAGATGCTCGGGGAGTCGAACTGCTCGTGCATCCGCTCCCAGTTCTGCTAGCATCTTCAGGTGTGCTTCGAAATCACCCTGTAATGCTAGTACGCCGATACGTGGCGTCAGGTTGTACCTTTCCATTGTTGATTTTTCTACCACCCGCGTTTTGCCATTAGTTCTTGCTCAGGTAATGTGTCCAGATTGATGCCGACCATGGGTTCGCCCAGGTTGCGTGACACTTCGGCGAGGATATGGGGGTCCTGGTAGTGCGTGGTGGCCTTTACAATCGCCTTCGCGCGCGCCAGGGGATCGCCGGATTTGAAGATGCCGGAGCCAACGAAGATACCCTCGGCTCCCAGACGCATCATCAGTGCCGCGTCCGCCGGGGTGGCTACTCCGCCCGCTGAAAAGTTGACGACCGGGAGCTTGCCTGTCTGTGCGATCTCGAGTACCAGTTCGTAGGGTGCGCCCAGGTTCTTGGCCTCGCTCATCAGTTCCTCTTCAGGCAGATATTGCAGGCGGCGAATACCGTCCATAATGGCGCGCATATGACGCACGGCCTCGATCACATTGCCCGTGCCCGCTTCGCCTTTCGTGCGCATCATCGCGGCGCCTTCGCCGATGCGCCGCAGCGCCTCGCCCAGATCACGCGCCCCACATACGAAGGGAACGGAGAAGAGATGTTTGTTGACGTGAAAATGCTCGTCCGCCGGCGTCAATACCTCCGACTCGTCGATGCAATCCACGCCGATCGCCTGCAAGATCTCGGCCTCCACAAAATGGCCGATGCGACACTTCGCCATCACGGGGATTGTTACTGCTTCCTTGATCTGAATGATAAGTTCGGGATCGCTCATGCGCGCGACGCCGCCTTGCGCGCGAATGTCAGCAGGCACACGCTCCAGCGCCATCACTGCGGATGCGCCCGCGTCCTCGGCGATGCGGGCCTGCTCTGCGTTAACGACATCGCAGATAACCCCTCCCTTGAGCATCTCGGGAAAATTGCGCTTTACCTGTACTGTTCCTGTCTGCTTTTGCATGGTTGATTAGCTCCTGGCGTGTTTGTATAACGTTTGTTCTGAATTCTATCACACGGAGAGCTACGCTGCTACAGCCAATCGTCTGCGCGGAGACCAGCCATCATGCATTGGCCTGCATCAATGGTATGCTTCCGGTTCTGACATATTGGCAGAGAATGACAGCGTATAGCCCGTATCTCTTCAGGGCTCATGAGTCATCCCGGTGACTGTTGAGCACCCCTCGCCGCCTCCGGCGGCTCGCCCTGGTTTTGTGTGGATGGCGGGGTTTGCGACCCGGGCCGCAAACCCCGCCATCTACACCACCCTTGTGAAGCGCCTTTGGCACTGATGAGTCGGGAAAAGGGACCCGAACAGATACCATCGCTCAGTTTTGAGCGGAGCTTCATTTGGTGCGTTGGGTATAATAGAAGAAGAACAGCACCTTTCAAGGGAATTGTGCGGATGTTTGCGGATGTGTGGAATTGTAGAGAATGTAGTAGAGAGCAAGAGGGCGAAGAAAGGTCACGAGATGAAGACATACGAGGGAACCACCATGCTCACTCCTGCCGACAACGTTCCGGGGCCAGAACAGGGCCATTGGACCTACGACTCCTACGCAGCACTCCCTGACGATGGGAAGCGTTACGAAATAATCGATGGAGTTCTGTATATGGCACCACCTTCTCCCTCTGGCTGGCACCAGAAGTCTGTTATTCGGCTTTCACATTATCTCTTTGATGCCGTCGAACTCACTGGTCATGGACAGGTATTTGTAGCGCCATTCGATGTCGAACTGTCACCCGGTACTGTTGTTCAGCCTGATGTGGTTGTGCTTCTTAATAAAAGTGGCGAGAAGTATGTTGTCTCTCGCATCATTGGCGGACCCGATCTTGTGATTGAGGTCATCTCTCCTGGCAATGCCACGGCAGATCGAATAGAGAAATACAATGCTTATGCACGCGCCGGGGTGAAAGAATATTGGATTGTTGAACCAATGAGACGTACAGTTGAAATATTCATATTGGGAGAAGATGGATATAATTCGTTGGGCATCTTTAGTGGAGAGCAGACTCTTCCATCTATGATCGTGCCAGATTTTTCTGTACATGTCGAACAGTTTTTCGCGTGATAATGGGAGAAGAGCGCACCTTTCAGGAGATTTGTGTGGATGTTCACCGATGCGCAGAATTGTAGGGAATGTAGTAGAGAGTGGTAAAATGAAGAAAGGCTACAATAACAGATGAAAACCTTAGAGGGAACCACTATGCTCACTCCTGCTGACAACGTTCCGGGACCAGAACAGGGCCATTGGACCTACAACTCCTACGCGGCACTCCCTGACGACGGGAAGCGTTACGAAATAATCGATGGAGTTCTGTATATGGCCCCTGCTCCAAATGACGTTCATCAGGAGATCGTTGCCCTGATAATCTTTTATCTAATGCCGTACGTGAAGCTGGCCGGGCGAGGGCGCGTGCTTGCTGCCCCGATAGATGTCGTCCTCGATACAGGGTCAGTAGTCCAGCCAGATGTTCTTGTGCTGCTGGAGGAAAAGGAGACAACAAAGCAGAAGCCGTCGCAGACTATCCGTCCTCCCGATCTCGCCATTGAAGTTGCCTCTCCCGGCACTGCACATTATGATAGACTGAAGAAATACAATGCTTATGCTCGCGCCGGTGTAAGAGAGTATTGGATTGTTGAACCCGTGAGACACACTGTTGAAGTATTCATATTGGGAGAGGATGGCTATCACGCACTGGGCGTCTTTAGTGGAGAGCAAACCCTTCCGTCAAGAATCGTACCCGACTTTCCTGTGCATGTCGAACAGTTATAAGCTGAACTTTCTCGTAATTTGGGAATGGTCGGAGGTATCCGTTTACCATAGTGAAACGTTTGACTCTTAACATCGCCCTGTATTGAAGGAGAAACATTTATGAACGTGTCCTGGCCTGCTCTGCTGGTGCTCTGTGGGGTGCTGATTGCCATCGTCTTCGTCTTGTTCTGGCATCCTCAGCGTTCCCGGACAAAAACGAGCGTATCCGCTGATCACGGGCGCACCGACGCCGTTTTCCATGATGATGATCGGTACTGGTATGGAGGCGTCTTTTACAATAATCCCGACGATCCTGCAGTGTTTGTGCCTAAGCGTTTCGGCCTGGGATGGACTATGAATTTTGGCCACCCGTGGTCCAGGCTGATCCTGATTGGAATAGCGCTGCTGGTGCTGCTACCGCCCCTGGTGGTGGCTATCATCGGGGTCCTCTTCCCTGGGAGCATCCACCCGTCTGGATGCCATCCGTCTGGATGTTACCCGTTGCCATAAAAAAAATGGACCGAGGAACTGAAGAGAAATCGAAATCTTATGTTAACAAACTCAAACTCAATCGCAAAGCGATATCGACGCGATGCAATTCGTCCGACGTGATCACTCCCCGGCGGCGTAGCAAGCGAGATTTCTCGATGGTCATGATCTGTTCGCATTTGACATCGGTGTAGTCGGTCAGCCCGTTCTCTTCAGATGGCGCGATACGTACATGTAGCGGCAGCTCGCGTTCGGTTCTGCTCATCGAAGCCACTATAGTCAGTGGGTAGGAGGTCGAGGCGTTGCCTCGATCATTCTGGATGATTAGCGCTGGTCGCGTGCCCTGCTGTTCAGCACCACGACCCGGAGACCAGTTCACATCCCAAATCTCCCCCCGCCGCGGACTTGGAACTGACGTGTGGGCCTCGTATTGTCTGGGGCTCGGCAATGTTTGCCTGGCCTCTTCACTCATGCAACCATACCTTCATGCCCGATCTCAAAAAAGAAACAGGCGTCTTCTAAAGTTTCTGGGATAGAACCAAGATATGCGTAAGCTTCGTCGAGGGTGGAGTTGAGAGAGGATAGTTCACGTTCGCGTTTCTGGATGATTGCTACTTTTAATTGCTCGTAATTGTCCTGTCGCATGAGGTCCATAATCGTCTCCACTATATCTCCTAAAGAGGAATCAAGCTCGACAGCGAGAGCCTTCAGCTCTTTATGCTGTGTCGAAGGGATCTGTATTGACTTGCGGACGAGGTTCTCATGACGATAAAAATCTGTATTTACGACAGCCATGAAGATGCCTCCTAATCATAACACGACGCCATCTCCTTTTATTGTACTTGCCCCGCCCCTAATTGTCAATAAACCTTTGCGCACTTTCCTTAGAGAAATAAGAAATTGCAAATATTCAAATTTGTAAATGATGGGGCATTGTAGCGCTTTTCAATCACTACGTTCCAGAGAGGTGCCCTTGAGGGTAGCCGCTGGCAAATGTTCGGGAAAGTTCGCGACCCACTTTCTTATGCGCGCCAGATCTTCTGGAGCGACGATCTTGCTGCCGAAGTGAACAAGTTCCATGTCGGCCTCTTCAAGTCGGGTGTTGCTGAGATCGGCCCCCTCGCAGTGCGCTGCGATCAGATTCGTCATTTCGAGGTGCGCCCGGTGCAGGCGAGCTCCTTCCAGATGGGCCTTATAGAAGCTGGCACCCTCCAGGTGTGCGCGGCTGAGGTCCGCGCCTTCGAGATGCGCACCCGCATGTTTGCTGCTGAACGACGCCATCTCCAGGTGCGCGCGACTGAAGTTAGCACCTTCGAGGTGCGCTTCCGCCAGGTTGCAGCCGGTCAGCAGGGCCTCGTGGAGATCGGCGCGCTGCAAGGAGGCGCCTGCCAGGTTGGCCGTCTCTGCGTGCACGTGGCTGAGGCTGGCCTTTTCCAGATGGGCGTGACTGAGATCGGCGTTCTCCAGGTACGCGTAGCTGAAGTCCGCGTCTTGCATGTGCGCCCCCGAAAGGTACGCGTCCTCCAGGTGAACGCCGTTGAGGTACGCATCCTCCAGGTGTGCGCCGATCAGGTCGGCGTCCTGCATCTGTGCTCGCGCAAGGACAGTCCTGCTGAGGTGGGCTCCCCCCAGTTCGGCCCGTTCCAGGTTGGCTTCGTAAAGTAACGCTCCGGTGAGGTAGGCTCCATTCAGGGCGGCCCCTTCGAGATGGGTGCCGTTCATCTGCGCCCCTTCAAGATGCACCAGCGCCATCGTGCGTTGCTCCATCGTCGCCGGGAGCCATTCGGACCAGGGAAGCCCACCAAGCATACGCGCGAGAGGTAGCTTCTGGAGATCGGCCAGGCGTAGATCCGCGCCGCGCAGGTCTGGTCCCGTACGCTCGCGCTCAGTATGCCAATCTACGGGTCCACGTCCCTGTTCGTGGGTGGCAAGGAGCCACTCTATATCGGCGCGCCCCAGTTTTATGTCTTTAAAGGGATACTGTCCACGTGCTACATCGGGAGGGATGGCGCGCTGCTTTTCAAGGAAGGATTGGCGTTCCGGGTCGATCTCCGGCTCTTTGCGCCAGGGTTGACTCTGTGCTTGCCAGTAGCTGGCCCAGGTTTGGGCGTCGTTTGTTTTGGGTTTATGCATAAGATTATCCAGCAGGGTGAAAATAAAAAGCCTTCTGTCCACCAGTCCACCATTCATTTAGTGCGAATTCTGCATGCATAATGGTTGCGTTGGATCAAGATAGCCTATACCATATGCGTTTGCGTACCTTATCAGTATAGCAGGAGTTGATGCATTCTGGAAATATAGGGAGCCTGATAGGAATAGTGTCCTCCTCGACTCTCCACATTCGCAAGCCACTGCGAAGAAGTATTTACAGGAGTTTCTGAAAATCATCTTCCAGAAATATCTTCTCTACCAGTGCGAGGAAGTATTTACAGGAGTTTCTGGAAGATGATTTCCAGGATATCTTTTCTCCAACCCGCTTGCTTCGACCTGAACTGGCTATGAACGTTTATCCCACAGCGCTAAATCGTTTATAGTAGTACTTGCATATATCTGGATAGATAATGATGAATAATGATAAAACACAATCATATCCCAATTTAAACAAAAGTTATCTCTTCGTCCAGCGGTGAAAAAAGAGAGAGAGCATATGACTGATCTTGTGGATCAACAACTCGGCAATTACCGTTTAACCTCCCTGATTGGACAGGGCGGCTTCGCGGACGTCTACCTCGCCGAGCACCTGCACCTGAATACGCGAGCGGCGATAAAGGTGCTGCAAGTGCGGTTGGGCGAGACGTCCATCGAGCAGTTCCGTATCGAGGCCAGGACGATTGCCAGCCTTGTTCATCCTCATATCGTGCGCGTGCTGGACTTTGGCGTTGAGCATGATATCCCTTTTTTAGTTATGGACTACGCACCCGGCGGATCGTTGCGTCAACGATATCCTAAAGGGACTATGTTAACGGGAGCCTCGATTGTCTCGTATACGCACCAGATTGCCGATGCTTTACAGTATGCACACAATCAACACTTCATTCATCGCGATGTGAAGCCGGAGAATATGCTCCTGGTGGATAACGATACGCTGCTGCTCAGCGACTTCGGTCTGGTGCAGGTCGCGCACAATTCCAGCTCGCATAATATCCAGGAAACGGCTGGCACCGCCGCCTATATCGCGCCTGAGCAGATTCAGGGGAAGCCGCGCCTGGCCAGCGATCAATACGCGCTCGGCGCTATTGTCTACGAATGGTTGAGCGGCGCGCCACCTTTCCAGGGAACACCCCTCGAAATGTATGCACAACATCTACATGCTACCCCTCCTTCACTACGCGAGCGGGTCTCGACCATCCTTGAGGCGGTCGAACATGTTGTGCTCACCGCGCTGGCAAAGGACCCGTATCAGCGCTTCGCCAGTATCAAGGCATTTGCGACGGCGCTGGAGCAGGCGTATCAAGCGGCGGAGGGAAACAGGCCGCCTTCCGGTATCCTGTCGCCATTTTTCCTCCCTGCAAAGCCGGACGCTAAGGATTATCAGCCGCTATTCCTGCAGAGCCAGCCTCGGGCAAGCTCTCAATTAGCGTCGTCTGCCTACGAGATGCCGGCCACCAACCAGCCATCTCTGCACGAGGATGCCACGTACAGTGGGAATATGTTGCCTGAGCAACAGCCCTTCCCATTAGAGATAAGCAGTGTTTCGTCGCCCTCCCCACAAGAGGAGCGGTCTCCTGGTAAAATATTGCCTCGCGCCACTGCTATTCTTCCCACATACCGCCTCGTCGTCACAAGAACGGAGCAGACGATCAGGACACTGGGTCTTATAAATGTCTTAGCAATTCTAATAACGCTCGTTGTGCTAATGGGCAGCGTTGGCTGGTTCTTCTCGTTCGCGCTCCCACGCCTCCAGGTCAGGGCATTGTCGAAAGTGAGTATACATAGAGTTGTTCCGGTGCTAAAGGCGACCCCGGCCTCGCCGACGCCTCCACCTGGCATCACCTTTACGCTTGCTCCGGCGGCGGTGAGCTGGGGACCGAACCGCATCGATGTGTTTGGGCGCGGCTCCGATGGCGCAATCTATCACAATTACTGGAACGGCTCGTGGCACACATTTGAGTCGTTGGGCGGCAATTTTCTCTACGGGCCCGCCGTCTCCACATGGGGTCCTGGACGCCTCGACGTCTTCGCAATCGGTGCAGACGGTGCGCTGTACCATAACTACTGGGACGGTAGCTGGCACGGTTGGGGCGATCGGCCTGGAGGTGTATTTACGTCGGCTCCGGCGGCGGTGAGCTGGGGGCCGAACCGTATCGATGTGTTCAGCCGTGGCACGGATAACGCAATCTGGCATAACTACTGGGACCCCAGTGGTTGGCATGCGTTCGATTCGCTGGGCGGCGGTTTTGTCAGCGCACCGGCTGTCTCGTCGTGGGGAGCGGGCAGGCTGGATGTGTTTGGTACTGGCGGCGACAATGCCCTGTACCACAACTACTGGGATGGGACATGGCATGGCTGGAGTGATCGCCTGGCCGGTACGTTTACATCGGCTCCAGCGGCGGTGAGCTGGGGACCCAACCGTATCGATCTCTTTTGCCGTAGCACGGATAACGCAATCTGGCATACTACCTGGGATGGGGCATGGCATCCCTTCGATTCGCTGGGTGGCACTTTCAGTAGCAGTCCAGCGGCAGCCGCCTGGGCTGCGGGCCGCCTGGATGTCTTCAGCATCGGCGCCGATAACGCGCTCTATCACGATTATTGGGATGGGAACTGGCATGGCTGGAATGATCGCCTAGCATGATATGGCAGATCACTCAATCGACAAATGGCTTGAGGTGGATGCGAGGTGCTTTTCGACAATATCAATGAGCACATCCACATCGAAAGGCTTTTCCAGAAAGTCGTCGGCCCCGCTTGTATCTGCAACCTTGCTTGCATCGGAATGTGCTGAGAGCATGACAACCGGCACGTGTGCAGTCTTCGCGTCGCTCTTGAGCTGTTTACAGATCTCGCGTCCGTCTTTGCCTGAGAGCAGGACATCGAGTAGAATCAGGTCCGGCAGGTCTGCATCGATATCCTGCAAACACTCGCCGTTCAGACTGGCCTGAACCAGGTAGCCTTCGCCTTCCAGAACGATCTGGACCACCTCTAAAATGCCCTCGTCATCATCGACGACCAGTATTTTCTGTGTCATGCAGTTTCCTCATATGAAGTAAACGCTTTTGATGGACCATTCTGGCTTACTGAAGCCGGCTGTTGCTTGCGACCTTGCGTAATCGACATGCCTTTCCTTCGCTGTCGGCTTTTTTTAGATGTCGCTCATCAGTATATCACATGTAGATAGAAAGACGATGATCCTCTACAAAGTGAATTTTCTGCATGCTTGAATGCATGGTATATTTTTGAATTAGCTCAAGGAGCAGTTCACTGTCTAAGACGTGAAGTAGCTCATGTGCGGGTAAAAGAGATGATGCGGTGCATGTACTTAGAGCGTCTGTACGAAGCGCTTAACGATGGTTTGTACCTCTTCGAGGTAGCCCTGGAAAAAGTGATCTGCACCCTCGATCGCGACCATACTTTTGGGTGCGGGCACCTGCTCGAACCATTGCACCGTGGCGTTGTAGGGTGCAGTATCGTCTTCTGTGCCGTGAATGATAAGCTTGGGCTTATGGCAGCCCTGCAACGTATTGCCCTCGAACCAGCGCGCCGGCACTCCCAGACCAATCATGGCCTGTACCCGGTCATCGCTCACGGCCACGCGTAGTCCCACATAGGCGCCGAAGGAGAAGCCTGCAAGGATGATAGGGGTGCCTGGATAGCGGCGGCTTAGAAATTCCAGCGCGTACCGCACGTCGTCGGTCTCGCCCCGACCTTCGTCATAGGTGCCGGTGCTTCTCCCGACGCCACGAAAATTGAAACAGACGATACTGGTATAGAGAGGCTGCGACCCCTCCTCTTCTGGCTTAAGAATGCCCTCCAGGTGGCCTGTTGGAGTCGGTATATTGACGTTCAATATCTGATTGCTTACCATGTATCTATCCTGTTCTTACGCTCTACGCTACAAACGCGTTCGTTCTGAATTTCGCTCTCCGCCGTAATATGTCCACGGATATATAACGAATATTACCACACGCTCGTTATGTCCTCAAAGGCAATAGGTATTCTTCACTGAGAGACGCCACAACACGGTCCCTGGTGGGATAGTGGTACTATGTACACTATGTATCGCCATTTTCACCCCCAGGTTGTATCCGTTGTTGCCCGCTCTTTACGGATGGCAATGCTTCATATTGCACCGCGAAACATCGCTATCTCTCGTAAAAACGTGTGAACATGGCTGTCAAATTGGCTGTCGGGTATTCATCACGATGCTCAGGTCTCAGCGTCTTCTCATAAATGGCCAGCGCCCGCAGAAAGAGCGGCTCGGCCTCCTGCTATCGTCCCTGGTCTCGGTAGAGGCGGGCCAAGTTACCCAGCGTGGTAGTGGTTTCAGGATGCTCCGGTCCCCGCGTCTTCTCAAAGAGGAATGTCAGAAAGGAGGGAGAGAGCACAGCAATGGTCCGTTTCGTGTGCTTTGTCGCCTCATTCATTGGGTGTACCACAGATTTTTGCAAAGGGGATGTCTGTGCATACGTGGGTATAGCGTAACCAGTCAGGAAAAACTTATCAATTATGCACCATTAATGACTCTTTTATTGGTATACTCAACGAAGGGTCAGTAGCACACATCTCAGCAGCTAGCGTGTATTGTCCTTCAGAACAAAATACTTGTCGAGCACACTGATTAACTTGTAAACTGTTAAAAAAGATAATATTTTGCCTATCAGTTATAGGCACTAATCTTCGATCAAGATGTGTGTATGAAGCAAATACTTTGCTATCACACAATATAAGCATATATTTTGGACTGAGCGGGAAACATATCTCAATTCCAGGAGAGCCAATGCCATAAGAACTCTGCTTTAAGTGTGCATGCATAACAACGGGATTATCTGAAGTGTAAAATACCTGATCGGTGCCATTTTTGCCTATGCGCCAAACATGCTTTGCCAGTGTCTCAGAATAGGCGTTAAGCCAAACTGAGTTGAATATAGTGTCACCATGATAAGCAGCAGCATATTTCTTATTAAATTTGACTCGGACCCAGTCCATTGCTTCCTTACCATAACGCATAGCAAGTATACGCTGTGAAACGCCTTTAACAGTCTTTTCACATAGCTCGATCAAATACTGGCGATGTCGAGGTAGTCGCAACATTTGCACAGACAAAAGCACTGAAAGCTCACGTTTTTGTTCTTCTGTCATCATGCCTTTATCCTCTGCTGTTTGAATTACCTCATTGAGGAGATAAGGAAGTCTGCTATCGACCCTTTCCCCAAGTTGGTGCTCCATCAATTGAGGATCAAGGAGTTCTTGACGCTGCTCCGACGTAACACCTAATTCTGGATGTGTATCAATTTTTGCCACCATCTCTTCAATAACATCTGAGCCAAAATCATAAAAGTATTTTATATTTGCAACATCACGTATTGTTGATATAAAAGAACTGCGTCTACATTTATCAAACACATATAAGCGCTCGTGGGTATTCGCAAAACCACGCAGATATCCTTGTGGAACATAATGCTGCTTCTTAACAATATCCTTCTTCACATCATTCACATTTTATCCTAAACTATTGTTTTCGCTAATTTGAAACCAGCGTAACTGTTAACCAGGAAATCTCAACTATTCCTGGCTAGAAATCGAAAATGTTAATCAGAAACCTTGCCACCCTTGCCTTTCTCTAGCCAGGGGAGAAGCAGATTGAGTACAGTTCATTTCTTCATCGCTTAATAGGCTATCCTACAGTAACTTTTTAAGCTGGTCTGGCAGGGTTCTTACTTACCTAAATTTGGCCCCAATTAGTGGCAGAGAACCACAAGAAAGGACCTTGCCAAAAGAGAGATGATGAGACAACCCTATCGAAGTGTAAAAGCTTAGCGATAGGAGGGTCATCATCATGAACGAATCTATCACATCGACGACGAAAACGTTTAGCGGAAGTGCGAGTCTGGCTGCCATTGGTATCAAGTTGACCGAATTGAAGCTGTTCGAGCCGATTGCACAATTGGTGCAGATTGCTCAGAAGACAATCAAGGATAAGCCAAGCGAGAAACTCTATGACATCTTGATCAGCATGCTGGCTGGGGCCCATGGACTCATTGAGATCAATACGCGCTTGAGAGCCGATGTCGCCTTGCAGCGTGCCTTCGGACGCAGGCGTTGCGCCGAGCAATCGGTGGTCCAGGACACCTTGAACGCCTCGACAGCAGAAAATGTGAAGCAAATGGAACACGCCATGAATAGCATCTATCGACAGCACAGTCAAGGCTACCAGCATGACTATCAGCTCAGCTTTCAGGTGCTCGATGTGGATATGAGTGGCCTGCCTTGCGGTCCGAAAGCGGCTTTTGCCACCAAAGGCTATTTTGCCAAGCAGCGCAACCGCCGCGGTCGACAATTGGGTCGCGTGCTGGCAAGCCACTATGGGGAAGTCGTCGTCGATCGCCTCTTTGATGGCAAGACGCAACTGACCCGTGCGAGGCCTCCGTTGGTGCTGGCCGCCGAAGAGACGTTGCAATTGGATGAGGACAAGCGTCGCCAAACCATTGTGCGCGTGGATGCTGGTGGGGGCAGCCTGGGTGATGTCAATTGGCTGCTCTCTCGCGGCTACCTGGTTCACGGCAAAGATTACTCGGGCAAGCAGGCCAAACGCCTGGCCAGGAGTGTCGCTGATTGGTACGTCGATCCCCATCAGCCTGACCGACAGTTTGGCTGGGTGACCGAGGCGGCGGAGGCGTATGTGCGTCCCGTCAAACGCATCGCCGTGCGCTGTCGCCAACAGGACGGCGAGTTCACTTATGGCGTGCTGATCTCCGCCGCCTCGGCCCACAACGTCCTCGTTTTGACCGGTCAGCCCCTCTCGCTGCTGGATAATCCGGCAGCGGTGAGGCTTTCCTATGTGATCTTCTACGATCAGCGCGGAGGCGGAGTCGAAACGTCTTTCAAAGGCGACAAGCAAGGTTTGGGCATGAGCAAGCGCAGTAAAAAACGCTTTGAAGCCCAACAGATGCTGATGTTGCTGGGCTCTCTGGCCCACAATGTCATCATCTGGGCACGGGGTTGGTTGACCGTCCCAACCTTGCACCACTATGGGATGCTGCGCATGGTCCGTGATGTCTTGCATATCAGTGGCTTTCTCGTCTTTGACGCTGCGGGCCAGATTATCCAACTGGTCCTCAATCAAGCGGCACCTTTGGCTCCCGCTTTAGTTCATCCCTTGCGGAGCTTGTTGGCTTCCACTCACGTGGCCGTTAATTCCTCTGAAAGAAGCCCGAGGAAGAGACAAAAACACCCTCCTGTGGGTCACATGCCCCTATAGAACCTCATCAATAGGCAGGACTACGTGGAAGCCACGCAGGCTCAGGCAATCTGGGCAGGGGTCAGAGTCACCTGCTATCCCAGACGCTCAAGCTGCTGAGTGCAACGTCGTTCTGCCTGTTGGCGATCCAATTCAGAAAAGTAGTCCGCCCCTTTCTCCCGGTAGGGTTCACCGGTGGTGAGCATGTGGTAGTAGATGACCAGAATACTGTGGCCGACCGCAACAGCAGCACGTTTGTTGCCACGCCGTGCCGCAATCTGATGATATTGGGCAGAAAGGTACGTGTTCTTGGTTCGTGCTGCGGCCTGGGCTGCCTGAACCAGGATGGCTTTGACCCACCGATTGCCGAGGCTGTTCCGTCCACTCTGACGCTTGCCTCCACTCTCATTGTTGCCCGGGCAGATGGAATTGCCCCGAATTTGGAGGAAAGGAGAAGAGAAAGATGCTAAAATAAGACAAGGAGGGTTCGATGAGCAAAACACAGCCGACCTATAGTAAAGAATTCAAGCAACAGGCGGTGCAACTCTTTCAAACCAGTGGAAAGAGTAAAACACATATTGCTAGAGATCTTGGTATATCTGATAGTGCTTTAAGTAAATGGTGTAAAGAATTTGGAGAGCAAGGCGAAGAAGCGTTTCCAGGAAAGGGCCATCAAACAGCAATAGAAGAGGAAAATAGAAAGTTACGACGTGAAAATGAGATATTGCGGCAAGAAAGGGATATATTAAAAAAAGCCGTCAGCATCTTCGCGCAGCCCCATCTGTAAGATTCCAATTTATCCATGAATATCGTCATCAGTTCCCGATTGTTCGCCTGTGCCAGGTGCTGGAAGTCTCAGAAAACGGCTACGCCAATTGGCGTAAAAGAGGCAAAAGCAAAAGAAAACAGGATGACGAGTTCCTTGCAGAGCGTATTGAAGATGCGTATAAGAAGAATAGGGGTAAATATGGGAGCCCTCGCATTCACGCAGAGCTCCAAGCACAGGGGATCCATTGCAGCAGAAAACGGGTGGCACGACTGATGCAAGAACGGGGACTCAGCGCCAGAAGAAGCAGACAAAAAGCACGAACTACCAACAGCAATCACCCGTTTCCTCTTGCGTCAAATCTCCTGGAGCAGGATTTTACCGCTGATGCACCTGATAAAAAGTGGATGACGGATATTACCTACATTGATACACGAGAGGGGTGGGTCTTTCTCGCAGGGGTCTTAGATGCCTATTCACGAAAAATTGTGGGATGGTCCATGGGCGATCAACACAATGCAGAATTGGTAAAAGCGGCACTTCGCATGGCGCTGGATCAGCGGCGACCAACAGCTGGTCTGGTGCATCACTCCGATCGCGGAAGTGAATATGCGAGCATCAGCTATCAATTGCTGCTCCAGGAGCATGCTATTGTGGGAAGTATGAGCAAAAAAGGTGATTGTTACGATAATGCGATGATCGAGAGTTTCTGGGCAACACTCAAGGCAGAAGGCTGTGACAAGAAAATCTTTTCCAGCAGAAACGAGGCAAAAAGCGCGATTTTTGAGTATATCGAGGTCTATTACAACAGAAAACGAAGACATTCTTCATTAGGATATCTGAGTCCAGTTGACTATGAAAAACAAGGAGAACAGAGAAAAAATGAAAAAGTGGATACTGTTCAGATTTGACCTCTCTGTTATACTCAGGCCATGATGACGGAAGAGCAGATAGGCTATCTCAACGAAAAACTGAATCACGTGTTGGCAGAACTGAGTCAGACGCAAGAAGAACTGCGAGCGACGAAGGAA
>WNFX01000927.1_pt1 | contig 31521 bp, 33 predicted proteins | sample 5400111 | NCBI WGS metagenome assembly WNFX01 (sample SAMN13153363, study PRJNA577476) | soil metagenome | isolation source: 40 cm soil or saprolite under grassland replicate 1 | place: USA:California | collected 2016-06-15 | reverse complement strand
GCCGCTATTCGTGACTACTATGGTGTGTCCTCCGATAACGACGCCATTCGCATCGCTCTGCGAGAACTCCACCGGCAGATAGGAGCAGGAGGTTGCCCCAATGCCCAAGCCCCAAATAAGGACTCGCTTCTATCCCCGGGTCTAAAGACCGGGGCTTTACACTCGGTTCGGTAAAAGCTAGCTGTCTCCAAAAAACCCGCCCAATTTGCCATGGAATACACTCGCTGAGCAGCGTCCCGACCGCTGATAAACCCAATGTGGGAACGTCCCCGCAAGCACTGGCGAATAGTCTGCAGGTCCTCGCGAAGATTGTGCTCCATTGACGGCTGTGTCTCTAACCATGCCACGAACGGGGCATCAAGTGGAGGAAGAACTATTGGTTCATTCATCCTCGGGTCTCCTTTGAAAAGACTGTTGTACTTCAGTTGCTGAGAGCGTTTGTTGTTTGCGCGCTCTCTATGGTTTCAAGAGTACACCAGGCCATGGGATTTGTCGTGCCACGCCAATGGGATTATTCCAGATGGTTTCTCCCCGAGGGTGTGTACTTTTCCATGGTGGGTCTACCCTTTGGAGGGTAGAACAAACGCCCTTTGTCAGGGCAAATCAAGGAGAATGCTGCATTCAGAAAGCGTCACATTCCATCTGGCTTACGTCAGTCTGCTCATGTGGGTAATGCGTTTGTGACTGTGACAGATTCATCCAGGATGGAGAAAAGGCCAGCTCGATACGCTGCCAGGGGAATATCACGTTCGCTGTGAACGCCTAATTTCTCGCAGATACGTTTGCGATGGGTGTCAACTGTTGCTGGCGCAATGTAGACATTTGGAGATAGGGAATTAGGTAGGAGAGTCAGGAGAAGAAGGCTCGGCTAAGGCAGGTAGCAGACTCTCCCGCGGGGCAGCACCGAGCACGTCGAGTAACTCCTCTAAAGAGAAGACGCCTGAGCCTCCAGCGACATAGAGCACCGCTGGAGCACTGCCCAGCTCGCGCTGACGGTGTCGGCGCAAGCGACGAATAGCCATCGAGGCCAATCGCTCTCCGGCCTGCAAGCGATAGACCTGGGCGGTATTGAAGGCCAGGCACGTCAAGGTCGTGCGCCCCAGCGCCGCCGCACCATCGCGTCCCCAGCGCTGCTTCTCGAGCCCCCAGCCCTCTTTGAGTTCGCGGTAGGTATCATCCTCAATGTGCCAGCGCGGGCGAAACGCCTGTAAAGCGGCAAAACCATCGGAGAACCGGCGCGTACTCACCAAAGCCCTGGGCGGCTCGGCGGCGGCTTCCTCGGTGGTCACATCGCGGATGAGACAGGCCCACAAGCTGGCATCGGCTACCCCATAACTGGCCGCCGCGAGGGTTTTGCCCTCCCAACTCGTCAGTTCTCCTGTGGCCGTCACCTCCACTTCGCGCAGCTGCTTGTGGCCACCGATCGTGCGCATAGAGCGATGGTGAGTCCAGTCAATGAGCCGCCCATCGGCCAAGCCCTGCAGGTCCTGGTAGAGCAGACGATCCTCAGGCAAGCTGACCAGGGCATCAATGCCCTTGCCGTACTTGAGCCAGGCCAACAGTGGCCCGTCAGCGTAGAGGGCATCAGAAAGCCTCAAGCTGATGGCCTGCGGTCCGGCCACCTGCAGCACTTGTTCAATCAGCGAACGTGTCACCGCCGCTTCTTTGCCTTTCTCCGAGGCAGGTCCACTCAAGAGTCGCCAGGCTACGATGATCGGACGGGTGGCTGACACACACACCAGGGCCACCAGACGAAAGTCGTCGCCCAAGCCGCTGCCATCGATGGCGTAGACCTTGCCCCGCACCAACTGCCGCTGATAGAGCGACTGCACCCCTGCGGCTTGCGCACGCAGCCATGCTGACTCCTCGACGCGTCGCAGCGCGTCGCGCAACGTATCGGCATGACAGGGCAGCGACTCTTCTTGTCGCCCATCAGGGTGCCGATGCCGCCCATTGCTGCCCTGCCGGATCTGCACCGGTGCCCAGCCCAGTTGCAGTAACACGGTCGGTTCTCGAAACAGCACCTCGCTTCCCCCACTCAAGGACGCTTGCTCCACAAACGGCAAGGTCGCCAGCGTGCGCAGCAACAGCTCATCGGCCACGCCTGCTCGTGCTCGCTGCACCTCCATCTCATCTAAGATCGCAAAGATCCCCAATTCCTGATGTAAGGCCACTAACTCATCCAGGGGGCCACTGGCCATCGTCGTGGCTAGGTCTGGTCGTTCGCCTCGTCTCAATGCCTCCGCCACGACTGCTTTATCGTTTCGATACCATTCCATCTTCTTCCTCCCTTTTAGAACTTCCCTTCTAGTTTATCACCTCCTCCCCTTATCTCCAAATGTCTGAGTCACGGTCAAGTTGCAACAAACAGAACGGAGAGCGATGATCACGGTGAGTTATAGTGGTTCACCTCCAAGATTGGGGATGGAGTTCTATATCTCGCGTAAGATCGTAGAGCAACACGGTGGGCGGCTCGAAGTCCAAAGTATCCCAGAAAACAGGAGTACATACTACATCATGCTGCCATATCGAATCGGCCCCGTAGAAGAGCAGACTGATAAGGTCAAGCAAATACAGAGCACACAAGCGCTATGGACAGTAACCGCTTAGGAGGTAGATGTGTCAGATGGCAGCGGCACCTCGGCCGCTATCAGGGTGCCAACACCGTGGTGGCTGCTAATCGTAAGATGCCCACCGATAAGTTGGATTCGCTCCTGCATTTCGCGGAGTCCAATGTGTGCACCAGGGCTGGTCTCCTTGAACACAGCCTGTGGCTCGAAGCCACAACCCCAGTCTTGCACCTCAAGGTGGATCGTTGTCCCTTTACGCTCAAGCGCAAGACGCGCCTGTAGTGAGCCTGCATGCTTATTCGCGTTGGTGAGTGCCTCCTGCGCAACCCGAAAGAGCGTCGTTTCGATGATTGGCGGCAGACGTTCTGACCCGAGCGTTTCGTCGTAGTTGATTACCCAGCCATAGGCGCACTGCGCCTCAACTTGCAGGCGCAGCGCTGCAGCCAGCCCAAAGTCATCCAGGACTGTTGGCCGTAGCCAGGTGATGAGTTGCTGAGCTTCCCTGACCGAAAGCTGTGCTAGCTCTAGCGCCCGGCCAAGGTCCTGGCGTGCCTGAGGTGAGTGTGGGCGAAAACGGCCGGCATAGGCTTGCAGGTGCTGGAAGGCGCTGGCTGCGACTTGAGCCAGCCCTTCGTGCAGTTCATAGGCGACATAGCGCTGCTCCTCTTCGAGCAGTTTGGCTCGCTTCCGCTCGATAATGTTCTCAATCATCAGCAGGCGGTAGATAAGCTGGCCATCCTGATTACGAAGCATTGTGGCTGTGAGATCAGCCCATAACGTTTCCTGGTTCTTCCTTAGATACCGTTTCTCTACTTTGTAGTTGGGGATTACTCCGTCGAGCATTTGCGCAGCAAGCAGCTCGTCCTTTCCAACATCCTCAGGTTGGGTAATGGCCGAGAGACTGCGTGTAGTCAGTTCTTGCGCGCAATATCCCAGCATTTCACAGAAGGCTTTATTCACTTGTAGCAGCGTGCCGTCTAAGCTAACGACAGCCATACCGATAGGGGCTTCCGCGAAGATGTTGCGGAAGCGTTCCTCGCTTTCTCGAAGTGCCCTGACCGTCTCCTCCAGCGACCTGGCATACTGTTCCAGCGCCCGTTGCTGCTCCGCGAGTCCACGACGCATCTGACGCGTTTGAATGGCACGATGCAGGGAGGCTACCATGTAGTCACGGTCGATGGGTTTTTGAATGAAGTCGTAGGCTCCGCCGCGCAGCGCCTGAACAGCCAGGTCATGTTCGCCATGACCAGTGATTAGCAGGGTCGGCGTCTGGGGCCGCATTTGCTGGATGCGTGAGAGGAGCGTCAGTCCATCCATCCCTGGCATCTTGATATCGCTCACAATGGCGTCGTAATCATGCGCCTGTATCAGTTCGAGCGCTTGCAGAGCCGAGTCCGAAGTATCCACCTGCACAGCGGTCATGCGCAGGGACACAGCCTGGGGCAGCGCTTGCAGCAGAGCGGTATCGTCATCAACGAGAAGGATGCGTGCGTTGTCCATCGTCTCGTTCCCTTTCTCACACATCATCCGCACGGGGAAGCTGAATGAAAAAGTGCGCTCCTTCCCCTTCATGCTTTTCGACGAGAATCGTACCCCGGTGCTCTTTGATGATGCCGTAGGTAATGGAAAGCCCAAGGCCGGTTCCCGCGCTGACCTCCTTGGTCGTAAAGAATGGGTCAAAGATACGCTGTTCCAATTCGGCCGGGATACCTGGTCCGGTGTCGCGCACGCGAATCTCTACCAGATCGGCCTTGAGGTCGCATGTGATTGTAATCACTTTACGCGGAACCGTAGCCAGCGCATCGCGGGCGTTGGTCAGCAGGTTGATGAAGACCTGCTCCAACTGAATAGCATTGCCGATCACGAGCACCTCTCCTTCGGGTATCTCGATGCGTACCTCGATTTGCCGCAGGCGCAGTTGTTCTTGCATGAGGGAGAGCGAGCGCCTGATGACCTGGATGATCTCGACCGGTTCATGGCTGACCGAAGCCACACGCCCAAAGGTACGCAGGTGGGAAATAATTTCGGTCGCCTTACGTACCTGCTGCATGGCGCTGTTAAGTTCGCGCAAAATGCGCTCCTTGTCGGTGTCGGCTGTCCCCAGTTCAATGAGGTCGATGACGTTGCCGACAAACAGGCCAATATTATTGAGCGGGTTATTTAACTCGTGGGCGACACCGGTTGTCAGTTCGCCCAGCGTCGCAAGTTTACCTGCCTGTACCAGCTGTTCCTGCTTCTCCCGCAATTCCTGCTCGCGGCGCTGGACCTCCTCTGTTGTCTCTTTCAGATCGCGCATGATGTGGATCATGGCCTTACGGCTGTTCTCCAGGCGCAAATTGGACTGGTGCGAGTCCTGCAGGATGTGCAATAAGGCCCGGCGCGAATTGTCCAGCCGTTCCGTTTGCCGTGCCAGGCGGCTACGGTCCTGTTCGTAGTCAGCCAGAATGTGGATCATGGCCTTACGTTGATCGACCAGCTTGTGATTGAGTGTGTTCAAATCGCTCAGAATATGCATGAGGGCCCGCCTGCGTTCCTCGCTTTTGCGGACACGCATCTCGAGCGCCTGCTTCTGCTCCAGTACACCCAAGTAGGCCTGGTGAAACTGCTCCAACTCCTCGCCAGAGAGCGAGAAAGGTATCGCGGTCTGCACTGCGTTCTGTGACATAACATCCATAAGCGCCATCCTATCCTCGAAGTTTCCGCCCCTGTTCATGCTTCAACTGCTCGATTTCCTTCTCCAGAGCGATCATCTTGAGTTCGCGTCCCACAACCACTTCCTCGAACTTCTCCAGGTCCAGAATTTTCTCCTGCAATTCGGCCTTCGATTCTTGCAGGTCGCGCACCACCTTTTCATAGGCGCGCATGTCGCGCAGAATGCCGATGGCGCCGATGACCTTGCCATCCGTGTCACGCAAGGCGGAGGCATTGAGCGTCGTGGGGATGACCTCGTTTGAGGCGCTGCGCGGGTTAAGGCGAGCATTACGCGTCACGCCGCGTTCGATGACCTCGCGCAGCGCGGCGAGAAACTCACGTGTTTCCTCCGGACTGATGAAGTGGGAGAGCGATTGTTCCAGCACTTCGTCAGGGCGGAAGCCGAGCAGTTCGTAGACAGCATCGTTGGCTTGCAGGATGCGGCCTTCCAGGTCGGAGACGAAGACCGGGTCGGGCGCGTTCTTGATCAGGCTATCGGAGTACGCCAGCGCTTTGTCCAGCTCCCGCATGTCGCGCAGGATACCGATAGCTCCAATGACCTTGCCGTCCTCATCGCGTAGAGCTGAGGCGTTCAGGCTGGTCGGGATGACTTCGCCCGAGGCGCTGCGTGGATTCAAACGCGTGTTACGGATGACTCCGCGCTCGATGACTTCGCGCAGCGCGGCGGTGAACTCGCGCGTCTCTTCCGGGCTGATGAAGCGGGAGAGCGATTGCTCCAGCACTTCATCGGTGCGGAAGCCGAGCAATTCGTAAACGGCGTCGTTGGCGGAGAGGATTTTGCCTTCCAGGTCGGAGACGAAGACCGGGTCGGGCGCGTTCTTGATCAGGCTGTCAGCATAGGCACGGGCTTTGTCCAACTCCCGCATGTCGCGCAGGATGCCGATGGCGCCGATGACCTTGCCATCTGTGTCACGCAAGGCGGAGGCGTTCAACGTGGTAGGGATGACCTCGTTTGAGGCGCTGCGCGGGTTAAGGCGAGCATTACGCGTCACGCCGCGTTCGATGACCTCGCGCAGCGCGGCGGTGAACTCGCGCGTCTCTTCCGGGCTGATGAAGCGGGAGAGCGATTGCTCCAGCACTTCATCGGTGCGGAAGCCGAGCAGTTCGTAGACGGCGTCGTTGGCGGAGAGGATTTTGCCTTCCAGGTCGGAGACGAAGACCGGGTCAGGCGCGTTCTTGATAATAATATCCGCATCGAGCGAGCGCGATTTAGCAGGTTGGAGCGGTTCGCGCAGATCGGCAGTGGTAGGTGTGGTCGAAGCAAGGGAATCTGCCATGAATGAAATATCCTCCTTTTCAGATGTGTCAGACTCAGTTGTAGCTGAACTGAGATGACGCGATTACGTTCTAGTGAGCAACATGCGGTGAACCACGACCTGTCATCAACGTTGTCAATGCAGGGTCACCAGGGATAATGGCGACTCCTGCACGTCCACCGCTTACGATGGAGGGGTACTGCGTGATCGTTTTGCAGGTTGTTGTGTACTTTGTTGCCAGGCCAGCAATTCCTGGCACGGATCCTTGTTGTCGAGGGCACATTCATGCTGGGCGAGAAAGGCGGGAATGCCACCGTATTTCGCCAGAACGACCGCCGCTTCCGCAATTATATCATGGCCTGGCAGAAAAAAGGAACCCATCGCGGTCTCCTGCCCGCAGCCATACGGTCCCAGTCGGTAGTCGTCATGGTGTCATATGCCGCTTCTCCTTGAGCAAGATGTAAGTCATTACTTCCTGGATAGCTCACACACCTTTACACGAAACACATCCGCAAATTGGAGACAAGATGTAATCTTTAATAAAAGATCGTTGTTACCAGTAGAGGGTGGAAAAAGATATGCTCTTTGGTTATGTCTATGAAGAGTAGGAGGAGTCGATGAAACGATACACAAGCTCTGCTGCGGCCCAAAGCGGCTGGAAACGTGCTGGTCGCGTTGCTCTTCTACCCAGCGAAAGTGAAAGGGAGTCATTGTCGTCCAGGGCGTTTCCAGTGACAAAGATGCCTTTCATGTCCGGATGGGACAGAAAACATCATCAATACCTGCCCATCGAGAGCTGCCAGCCGAGCTGGTCTGCTTTACGCAAGAGTCGGTCCATAATGTTGCGTCGCAGACGGTAGATCTCTTGGACATCGCTCCAGTCCTGTGGGCAGAAATGCACGATTTCTTTGGGCTTGAGTCCACAGTGATAGAGCAGGTAGACCAGCCGCTGCTCACGCCAATCGGACAGCATCGATTGGAGAGTCTCCCACACCTCGCTGCTGTCGGCCTGATCTACTCCGTAGGGTTCTCCTGAACCTCCAGGCTCCGGTAACGAGACTTCTTTGGGTCGCGTATAGGCGCGTATCGTATCCAGGATGGCCCCATATAGGCTCGCTCGTACGTACTGCAAGGCGGCAGCCAGCGTTCTGAATTCTATTTTCTGGTTCAAGGTGGTCGCTTGCCAGAATCGTTCGAAGGTCAGTGTGACATAGTTCTCTTCGCTCTCAAGGCGCAACGCTGTCTCTCTGCTCGGATGACGATGCAGCCAGCCACGAACTATGCCACTGAAACAGTGCTGCACACATTCCCAGGCCTGTGGATCACCTTCCAGCGTCGCACGGCGTAAGAGTTCAAGGCCATACCTCTCGTCGCACGGTTCTCGCCGCCGATAGTTGCCGAGTTCCCTCAGGCACTGGTTGCAAGCGCCGCATTCCTTAGCGTGTTGCATATAGTTTCTCTCCTCAAAAAGGTAGGATATGTGCTATCCCCCAGGCCGGGCGTGCCGATAGCATCCTGACTCATACGTCTACTCCTTCCCACTGCTGCACGCGCTTCCTCAAACATCCCGAGAAGCAGGCGTTCCACGATTTTCGTAAGAAGATTTTTTCATCTGAAAGCAATGTACACGACAAAAGCGATAAAATGAATATCATTGATATCCCTGATTTATCACGTATTTATCATGTGTGTGATATAGTTATCTTGTATGTCTTTGGCCTGTACTTGTGCTGATATGGCGGTCGCTTATGTTGGGGGAGTTCTTTGTAACCGTCATGGGCCCAGTCGGAGGGGGGCATGGTCAAGAAAGCATCTGAAGCGAAACCCAATCTCCTGCTGCGGACGGCCCGTAAGGAACGCGGCTGGACCCAGCAGCAGGTGGCAGACCGCATAGGGGCCCCGCAGTCCCTCAACGTTAGTCGTTGGGAGAGTGGTACCGCTTTCCCCAGTGCCTACTATGTTATGCAGCTCTGTCAACTCTTCGGCAAGAGTGTCCGCGAACTAGGGTTGATCCGGGACGAGGCTGTTTTGAAGAGGGATTCTCATCCCTCACCGGTTCCGCCTCTCTGGACGGTGCCGACGTTCTTTACATCACTGGTTGGACGCGAGCAGGACGTCGATGACGCGTGTGAGTTGCTCAGACAATCGGAGATGCGCCTCCTGACACTTGTCGGTACGGGTGGCGTCGGCAAGACCCGTCTGGCCTTACAGGTCGCCGCCGAGATGCGCACTTCCTTCGCCGATGGCGTCTGCTTTGTCCATCTTGCTTCCGTCAGTGATCCATCTTTCGTGGTACCGACGATCGCTGAGGCCCTGGACATCAAGCAAATTGGTGAACGCCCCCTCTTTGAGCGGGTGAAGCTCTCGCTGCGTGACAGGCGGATCCTGCTGATCCTGGACAACTTCGAACAAGTGGCGGCGGCGGCCCCTCAAGTGGAGGAACTGCTCGCCAGCTGCCCTACCCTGACTATCATGGTAACTAGCCGCGCCGTCCTGCACTTACAGGCAGAGCAGGTCTTCACTGTCTCCCCGTTAGCCCTGCCTCCTCCCGAACAGCTTCCCAAAAGTGAAACGCTTGCAAGCTATGCGGCAGTAGCCCTCTTCCTGCAGCGAGCGCAAAGCGCAATGTCCACTCTCCGCCAGACCCCAGCGAACCTGCACGCCATTGCGGAAATCTGTAGACATCTGGACGGGTTGCCGTTAGCGATTGAGCTGGCTGCCGCACGCGTGCGCTTGTTACCACCGCAAGCCTTCGCAGCACGCCTCAAACGTGGCCTGCCGTTGTTGAGTGTTGGAGCGCGCACGCTCCCCGAGCGCCAACAAACGCTGCACCACACCCTTATGTGGAGCTATGAACTACTCTCTTCAGAGGAGCAGCACCTCTTCCGGCGGCTCTCCGTCTTTAGCGGCGGCTGGACCCTCGATGCCGCCGAAACGATCTGGCTGGTGGGCCAGGAGACGAAGGGCCCTAAACTGTCAGCCCTCGAAGGGGAGGCCGCTCTGCAGGACAAGAGCTTGTTGCAGCAGGTCGGGCAGGAGGGCGAAGAGCCGCGTCTCCAGATGCTAATCACTGTGCGCGAGTACGGGCTGGAATGTCTGCAAGCGAGTGGAGAGGAAGATCTCATCCGACGTGCGCATGCAGAATACTACTTGGCACTCGCAGAGGAGGCGGAACCACACCTCAAGGAAGCAGAGAATAGAGAATGGCTAGCTCGCTTGGAGCGAGACCAGGAGAACCTGCGGACAGCTCTGGAGTGGTCCATGACGAGCGAGGAGGCGGAACTGGCCCTTCGCATCTGTGGCGCGTTGTGGGAGTTTTGGAGTAGACGCGGTAAAAGAAGCGAGGGTCGCTACTGGTTGAAAGCAGCGCTGGGCTTGCCGGGAGCGGGGGCACACCATGTGGCGCGAGCGAAAGCATTGTATGCTGCCGGGTACCTTGCCTGGCATCAGAATGACTTGTCAGAGGCAAATCTCCTACTAAGGGAAAGTGTGGCCCTCTACCGCGCGTTGGAAGATGACAGAGGACTAGCGAGAGCTTTGGGTATTCTGGGGGTGATCATACAACGGCAAGGCTATCTGGCTGAAGGACGTTCCCTCGTAGAGGAGAGCCTGACCCTCCACCGCAAGCTGGGGAACAACTGGGAGCTTGCCAATCTGCTACAGAATCTGAGCTACGTCGCGTGGTGGCAGGGAGACCTCACACGTGTTGCAGCGTTTGCCGAGGAGAGCCTCATCCTCGCTCGCGGAGTAGGCGACAAGTCCCTCATCGCCAGTGCGCTACACACTATAGGGTACGTTGCTTGGCGGCAAGGCGACCTCGTGCGGGCGGCGACACTCGTTGAGGAGAGCCTCATGCTCTTACGGGAGTTGGACGACAAGCCCGGCATTGCCGGTTCGCTTGACACAAGAGGGTCCATTGCCCTGGCTCAGCATGATCTTGAACATGCAAGGAAATGTTATCATGAGGGCTTCGCCCTATCCCGGCAGCTTGGAGACAATATTGGTTGGTATCCCGTTGGATTGGCCAGGGTAGCTGCGGCCGAAGGACACTTCAAGCGGGCAGTAAGCCTATTTGCCCTTGCAGAGACGGCCTATGGAATCACCGAGATCATGAGTCCAGACGAACATGCTGCTTTTGAGCGCGAGTTAGCTGCCATACGTAGCCAACTAGGAGAAGTGGTCTTCGCGGCCGCCTGGGCTGAGGGAATCTCGATGACAGCAGAGCAGGCATTGACTGACCCAGTACCAGCGACTTAGCTGCAGATGCCAACCAACACACCCTCTGGGAGTCAGGTTACCAAGCAAGCTATCGGATAATCCGCATTCAACAAATAGCTATTTGACTGAAATCGATATAGTTAGTATAATGCTATTCGGGATAAACCACGCAACTGATGATTTGTCATGTCAAGCCATGACGACATTTTTCTGTAGGCAAAAAAGGAGGATCCCAGTGGCTGAATTGAAAGATTTTCTGGCAGAACTCGCGATCAACCCGAAAAAATTGGGAGAATTCATTCATGATCCCGAAGCTGCAATGACTAAGGCTGAACTCAGCAAGGAAGACAAGGCTGCACTACTAAGTGGTTTCCCCAGCATCATCTATGCACGGCTTGCTGGAGTCCCAACTCAACAGGCTTTCCAGATTACATCGTCCTCACCCACCGGCACGCAACCAAACGTAACTCAGATTCCGCCCTATTATCCAATCTATATCGTCTTAGCACCACCATCTTATATGGGGCAGCCACCATACATGGGGCCGCAGGCGCAGCAGGGACCTTTCCCTTATTTGACGCCTCATTTTGTGTGGCAGCCGCCCCCCCCTTATTTGACGCCTCATTTTGTGTGGCAGCCGCCCCCGCCCAGCGGGCCGCAGGCGCAGCAGGGACCCTTTCCTTATTTGACGCCTCATTTTGTATGGCAACCGCCCCCGCCCAGCGGGCCGCAGGCTGGGCCTCCGCAGGCAGGGGGATGGAGATAGCTATTTTAGAGTGAGAGAACTTAAGGAGAATCTGAAAGTGTCTGCTCAAAAATCAAGCAGCGAAAACCGACCTATAGGCAGCGGAAAGGAGGATTCAAAGTCCGAGGGTGCCGACAGGATACCTCACGAAACCAAGCGGGGATCGCTTGTTGTCATTGGTACGGGTATTAGGACTGTGGGGCAACTTACTATAGAAGCAATCGCCTGGATGGAGATAGCGGATTCGCTCCTCTACGTGGTCGCTGACCCGGTCGCTGAGGCTGTAATTAAGCATCTTAACCCGACTGGAGCGGATTCGCTGGCAAGATACTACGAAGAAGGTAAGCTGCGAATACACACCTATAACGCAATGGTTGAGCATATACTGAGGTGTGTTCGTGCGGGGAACAAAACGGTAGCTGCATTCTATGGTCACCCTGGGGTATTCGCATATCCCTCTCATGAGTCGATCAGGAGAGCGAAGAGTGAGGGATTTCCAGCACGGATGCTGCCTGGTATTTCCTCAGAAGATTGTCTTTTTGCAGATCTTGGCGTCGACCCTGCGACATGGGGCTGCCAGTCCTATGAGGCGACCGATTTTCTGCTGAGTTCCTCCTTTATCGATCCGTCCAGTCAGCTGATCCTCTGGCAAGTGGGGTTGCTGGCTGAATTGACACACAAGAGCCAGCAGTTTGACACAAGGGCCATGCCGCTACTCGTTCAGAAACTCACTCAGTTCTATCCACTGTCACATCCAGTAACGCTTTACCAAGCAGCAATGTTGCCAGGAACTGATCCGCTAATTGTCCAGATCCCCCTGTACTCACTCGCTGAGTTCCCGATAACAGCGGGGATGACTCTCTATATACCGCCAGCATGGGCTAGAGTTCCAGATCCTGCGATGTTACAACTTGCCTCGCTTATCATGGGTTAAGTTCGGGATATCCAGGATGTTGAGATGAGAACGCAAAGGCCTGGCTTTTCCTCACTCGTTCAATCGAAACCATCTACCGCTCTATTGCGCACGAAAGGCAAGATCATGACGGACGATACAGGACTTGGCGCGATACATGATCAGCGAGGATGGAGGAATGCATGATGGTCCCCTATGACGATTTTACCCCGCACGGTTACCTGGATAACCCCTATCATAGCTGGAAACTCAACCCGAGCGGAGTTCTGCGTTCTCTGGAGCCACTAGGCATGGGCTGGCACGTGCCGAATGTGGGAAGTTACGTACGGAACCAGTTCCAATATGCTGCTCATCTCTCACTTGGGCTGCGTGTAGGCAAGCAGGTGATGATCACTCCTGAGGACTTTCAGCGATATGGTTGCGTCATTACCTGCCACTTGCACACGAAGAATCGCTTCGAGTATACTTGCATTCTGCCTCAGCATCAACTGAGGCTCACCGTTCGCTATTTTCTCATTCAGGAGCACGCTCTCGGGTGTATCCTTTCCCTCTCCACTACAGCTTCGCAAGAGCTGCCTGTGACCTGCTATATACTCCACAGGCATACGCACAATCCCTTCACCAGTCGTCTGTGGGAGCATGGCCTGTATGCCTGTCCGGGGTCAGTGGAAGGCTCGGTGATGCTGGGGATCGCCAGCGAGGGCGATGTCTTTGTGCATGGTGCGCGTTCCGCCGATGCCTTCCCTTTGATCTTTGAAGAAATGGGTTATGTCGCCTCGCCTGAAGATGCCTCCTCGTGGGCCAGAGGTGTTGCGGTAGCGCGTCCCACTATTACTCAGAGCCAGCCGGATACAGGCTGGCAGGTACGTACCGTCATCTTGCCTTGCAAGGTGACCCTGGGAGGCGAGCCGGGACCGTCTGAACGGATGATTAATGTTGTCCTGGCACGAGGCGTTTCACAGGATCAGTCCTACCAGCATTGGGAAGATGGCATTGAAGAGATTGCACGTGCGGAGGCGGAGCTCCGGGCCGATGATGAGCAATTCTGGAGTTGCGCTCCGCAGCTTTCTGGTGATTGGCCAGAAAGCTGGCGTCGTGGTCTGGTGTACGACTTCGAGACGCTGCGGATGATCATGCGCCCCTCCATGGGCCTCATTCCTCACGTTTTCGATGGGATGCACCTCCATTTGATTTAGACGAATGGAAATGCATACGGTCACATTCAATCACTCTTATGTGGTCAGGGACAAGTTCCAACTCCTGCACCACTTGCCAGTCTGTCCATGACAACCGATTGCTGTCCAGGGGGCCTTTCCAGGGCACTGATGGCTGTAGCCGTAAATCAAGCGCCATTCGCTTGATGCCTTGCCAGGAACGCAGAGGAAACGCTTTCATCAAGTCAAGGTGTGAAAGTGTCCCCCACACTTCTCGCAACCGTTCTCGCTCCTCTTCCGGCCAGTCTTTGCCTGATACCGTTTGCCGTATCCAGATGGCTGATTTTGGTTTCCAGTCGGGATGCCGCCACTGGACACTTAACTTGAAGACACGCAGGGAAAGGGCCTCTAGTGTCGCCGAAGTTGCGAACACCTCCGCAAGCTCCTGGCGCTCTTCGGCTGTGCTGTCCTTTTTCAGCTCGTCAATATCTTCAATTCCCTCGATATGCTCCTTCCATTCTTCCATGTCTTGGGCATACTTGTTGTCGGTATTCATGAACGTCTGTAGGCGCTCTTGCAGGCGTTTTTTCTCTTGCAGCTTGTCAGTGATGTCTGCCTGAATTTTTTCAACCATCAACTTAATAGCCTGTTGCCGGTGCTCGTCGCCTGGTTTGATGGTTTGTTGCTGGTGCGCGTCTTGAGGCTGAATGTCCAGCGCAACGATCTTGTCTGTTTGTTTCTCAATTAAACGGTCGCATGCTGCGATTTGTTCAAGAATTTCTTGCTTCTCGCGCTCTTTTGCGGCCTCTGTCTCTGCTTCATGGGTGGCATAGACTTGGAAATCTTTGGTTGCTCTCAGATGCTCTTTTAGCATCTGCCAGAAAGCGCCATCAACTTCACGTGCCGCGATGTGGAGTTTGCCGCTTCTGAACTCATCCTTGGCGTCGTAAAAGTAGTATGATGCGTCGTCACTCGTGCGTTGGTCTCCGTGGTTGATGGCAGCCGTAGCAATGCGTAGTTTTGGGTCAGCCGGTTGAATAATGTGGCGCAGCCATGCGTCTAGCGGAGTATACTTGTTGCGATCACGCCATTTCCGTACGTTCGGATTGGACTCCCCATCTAACAGGTAAGCGCTATGCCTGTTAAAAACGTTCCAGAAATCAGCCTCATCAACAACCGGCTCGTGACATATCTTGGGTGTGCCGTCTGCATTGCGCACAATGTCACTACCAAGACGCATCCAACCGATATAGACAGGATTGCACATAGCGCGACGGAGCCCCGTACGCGCTCCGAACGTATATCCCCCTGGCACTTTGCTCAAGATGAGAGCATGAATGTCGCGGGGGTCTGTATCCTCCGGAAAGTCGGGGAAGTATGGTCTATCCTTTATCTCATGGTAGAGTCGCGTCATGCTGTTACCAAGTTCTCTGTAGCGCACGTACAATTGCTTAAACTTGTCAGCATGTGGAGGGTAAGGAATAAGATGCCTGTACGTTTTGCTACGAGGGTCACGGTCTAGGCGGTAGCCGACATTGATATTCCTGCCGCGCCCGATACGTCCTGTTTCTGCGAGATGGTCCTGTGCATAGACCATTTTGTCATAAATTTGCCTTTGCATGTAGTCCCAGGCGCGAGCGGCCTCTTCTTTGAAATCAGAAATGTCGCCACTATTGCGGAAGTCATAAATCTGGCGCGGGGTGATAACAATCACGCCGTACTTCTCACAGATTTCCATGAACTTCCCCGACTCTTGTCCGTACTTGTCACGGAAGAGGCGGTCTACCTCAATGCAAAGCACTGCACCTGCTTCTCCTGAGATAATCGCCTGTAGCATTTTTTTGAAGCCTACCCTGTCTTCCATACGAAGGCGACCCGAAACTGCCATATCTTGCGGGAATTTGACGATCTTCCCTTTCCCGCATCCTGGTGTCCACTCGCTTTCAGAAAGCCAACCAAGCTTAATGGCCATCTGCTCTAATTCACCGTCTTCTTTCTCTTGAAGTTCAGCAGAAACGTTACCAAGTTGCATTGGCGTACTTACACGCGGATAAAGCAGAATGTTCTTGTGCAATGGCAACTGTGGAACTCGCGCCCAGGTATAACGTTGACTAGGTGAGGTATCTCGCCTTTGCGGGTCTCGCTGAAATTTCATGCCGCTCATGATGTGCTCTCTCTTTTTAGAACTTAACGCAAGGCATGGATAGCCTTACTTCCAGTATAATACATTGGAGACAAAGGCGCAAGTATAAAAAGCGGGCTGCCATCGCCATTGACGGCAGCCTATCCCGCCTCTTAAGAAGCCGCCTGCCTCTTATGCCAGCGTTTAATCACAGACAGGCGTGCAGGCTCGAAGTTGAAATCACGCTCGACATGCAGGCCGAACGGCCCTGTTGCTCCCTGTAGCTCAGAGAGCGAGAAGTACCCCAGTTCTTGCTCAAATCCGACTACGTAGCCGAAGAAGATGTCCTTGCCATCGAACTCGCTGGCGTACAGTGTCCAACTACTATCAGGCGTAAAGAATTTCACAATCATGAGCGGTTCTTTCTCATGCTCGGTGCTGTAAAGTGCAGGCAACTGCTCTCGCACATCGTCAGGGAAAAACTCATATTGCTCTGCCATTGTCATTGACTTTCTAGTTGTGGTAAACGAGAATAACATGTATCTGGTAAGAGTCTTTAGGCAATCGATCTCGCAACAAATCGAGATGAATACCCACACTACGTATGCCCTGCCTCTGCAAGATCGCCCTGGCATCCTGTGCGCTCTTGCCAGCAATCAGAGCCGCCAGGGAATGCTGCAAGTCATGGATGCTATAAGACACTGGCTTGCAGGACTGATAAACAGTCACGATAACCTGTTGTGCTTCCGCCCCTATTGGCTTGCTGCTTGCTGTATGCGTTGTGCAAGAGACTGGCTTTATCAGCGTATCGCCTGGCGAAAGCAAAGCAGACAGCCGCGCCTGTAGCGATTGCTGCAACTGCGCAGTCAGGCCACTGGCGGCGGTATCGATATCGCTTTTTGTGACTGTTGTATAGTCCCTGGCGTTGGTGCCGCTCGTAAACTCTGCATTCACTGCCTGGATGAATGCGCGGCAGCACGCCCCATATATGTCGCCAGCCTTGATGTTGCCGAGAGACCCGTAGGTGAGCGCGTGCGCCCATACGCTGACGTGCCCGTAAACAACAAGATTGCCAGCCGGTATAGAGGCATCCTGGTCTGTTACGATCTCTTGCCCATCGCTACCTACCAGGAGCGTACCGGCGTCGATCACCTGCTGGCTGGTAAGGCTGTTATAAAACGTAACTAATCCCTTGGCTTGTGTTGCGGGCATATGGCTGCGCCCCGTTGTGGGCACGCTCTGGCTACGGCTCATACTGATGGCTGGCAAGGGATGCACGCGGGCAAGAGTAGGGAGCTTGTCTGCCAGGGCATAGACAGTAGCACTAGCAGGCATAAGCATCAGGTAGGCTGCAAACGCAATACTGAGAAACGCAATAGCCGCGTGAGCGCCCATAAAGACGGTAGGAAAGGCAAGACGCGGTGCTTGTCCTGGTGTGCTGTCTACAACCTGCTCTTGTCTGCGAACAAATGTTACCCGATCTTCTTCCACATAGATATCGTAAGCAGGCTGTGTATCGGTTAGTGGTTCATTCATGGCGGCTCCTTTACCACCTCACGACAAACTGACTGCCAGTGTTGAACAGTACAATCTGTACCACACTGCCAGGGTCTCCAATATCGATCAGCATATCAAGCTTGCCATGCCCACTTATGTCCTTGAATGAGACCCGTACAGGCAGATAGCTGTTTGCTCCTGGTAAAGTGGTTATGGCATAAGATCGTGCCTTGCCGATATTGCCACCTGGAAGCTCTATCACAACGATCTCCCCATGCAGGTTCATAGCAACAAAATGGCTTGGATTGCTTGTACTATCACTATGCCCTACCACAGCATCTACCTGGAACGTCTTGGGGTTGCCGTATGTCCAATCATCCTGTTTGCCCTGCCACCACACGGCAAGCATAGAGATGGCAAGCCAGCCGAGAAGAGCAACAAGGAAGGGCAATCCCACATAAGTCAGCCAATGCGTGCGCCGCTTCACCTGGACTGCATCAGGCTCTACCGTCGTATACTGGCGGCTGCGTCGTTTAGGTATAGCTGGCGGAGGGCCATAGTGGACGGGCGCGGTGTAACGTATAGCACTACTTGGCTGGCGAGCGGGGTAGTAGGACTCATCTTCCTCTAGATCATCCGAGTGATACGGCTGGTCTTCTGGATGTAGCCCTGCATAGTGGCCTGTTCGATGGGGATTAGCTGGTACGCGAGCTTGGGTTCGTGCCATCATGCTTTCTCCTTATGCGTTCACGTGCTCCCATTTGTGTACGTGGTTTGCTGTCTCTTTCTCTGTTTTCACAGAATACATTGACGCAAGGCGACCAACGCGCTACAATGTCAAAAACCACAAGATGAGCGGGGTACATGCATGCAAGAGGAACCTCTTACCGTTGACGAAGTTGCCAAACAGTTGCGAGTTAGCCCTGAAACCGTCCGAGCCTGGATACGGTCAGGGGAACTTGATGCGATAGACGTTGGTAAATACCTGATTTATCCTTCTTCCCTTGAAGACTTCAAGGAAAGGCGACGGACGGGCAGGAAACGCGACAAGAAGGACTCATAAATTCTGCCGTACCCTTGACGCGCCCGTCGACTTGTGGCCTATGGGTGCCACCATAATCTGTTTCAAACACAACAACCCCGAACCTGCTCAGGCGGCCCTCGTACTTGTATATCAACTGCATCACGACGCGCTGTGATGACCAAGAAAGGGCCCAAGCTTTTTGAAAAACTAGACTGATGAGTTTTGAAAGATGCAACCTATAGAGAAGTTGTTCGTATTTTTGTTCAGAAGTTCCAATCGTGGAACTCCTATGAGTAAGAGGAATGGGTGAGGACGGCAGAGTAGCATTAACAACGAGCGAATTTCTTCTTTGGAGAAAACGCCGTTGGTCCCGCTTCTCACCAGGGGCGATGGTTGTTACCACCTGAAAGAACGACACAAACGACGCATGTTAGAGGATGAGGTGCAGTTCAGTTTCTCTCCCATTTCCACGCGGCGCATGTCTTATGCTTCTGCTATGCAGCAGGGCGGAAACGCACTCCCCGAAAAAAGGCTTCCAGTCGAGCACGCAGGGCAGCGTCCTCGGCATCGGGATCGATCCCCAGGAGTGGTCCAACGAAGCGGACCTCTCGCGGACGCTGGCGAAACAGGGTGAGGATCAGCTGGGCCGTTTCTGCGGGCGGGAGGAACTCCTGGATGGGTTGGTAATGCACTCGGCCAATCCGCACTTCCAGCGCTGGCTCGTGCTCGATGTTGCGATACCAATCCGTTTTCCCTTCCCACCCGGACACCACCAGCACCTCACGAGTCTGCGGGTCGTAGTGCAAGACTTCCAGAACCGTCCGGCGGAGCACTCCGCTCTTGCTGCCACGATGGGTAATCTGCACCAGGCCGTGTCCGAAGAGCCACCCAAGACCAAGCCGATAGAACAGGCGGGGAGCGTTGGCCAACCACCGATAGATGCCGTAGGGACGACGATGAGCAAGTGCCATAGGTCCGACTCCTTTTCTTGTTGCTTGTGGCACCCGTTTGGGGCACCAGTCATCGCGCGTGAATCCCCTTGCCATTGCCACTCACGAAGAGGATGGTTGTTGCAGCCCGGAGAGCAGCAACCGCACCGATGTCTCAGGCTGTTCAGCCGGGAGACATCCACACCTCCAAAATCGTACTCGGCTTTCACCGTTGCTCTATGGGAGACAGGGATCACCTGTGCGGGAGCCTTTCGGGCGATCCTCCCAGCTGCTCCGACCTGACGTCTTGCGGAGGCAGGATGCACTCTGCGCCCGTCTGGCGTCGCAGCAGGCCACGAAACGCCTCGCGCAGCACCACTTTCATCATCGTTTGTTGGACGAACAGGCCCAGAGGACTGCCAGGCAGAAAGGTCCTGGCAAAGCCACGAGCGCTCTTTTGCTGCGCCTGGACATAGGCATACATTTGCTGTTCGTAGCGACGGAACGCCTCCTCGTAATCGGCGGTTTGGTGCAGCGCACGAGCCAGCAGATAAGCACCTCCCATTGCCAGCGACGCCCCCTGCCCAGAGAGCAGCGTGGGGCAGTCGCAGGCATCCCCGACCAGGGCCATCCGCCCATGATGCCAGGTGGGCATCTGGATCTGGATCACCGCATCCATGAACACGCTCTCAGATGAGCTGACATCGGAGAGGAACTGCTGGGTCAGCCAGCCCATCCCGGCAAACACCTCGCGCAAGCGTGGCAGCCGCTGCTCGCGCGGTAGATGCTCAGGCTTTGCTACCTGGTACATGAAAAACGTGAGGATTTCGCCCGCCTGCGGCGTGCAATAGGCGGCTGCCAGGCGTCCCGGCTCGAGATACATCTTCCAGGCGTGGCCGATGTCGTAGCGGTCGGCGAGCGGATAGCAGGCGATGGTGTAGCCCAGATAGCGGCTGAACTGTTCTTCCGGTCCGAAGACCAGGGCGCGCGTGGTGGAATGCACGCCGTCGGCACCGATCAAGAGATCGAAGGACTCGCTTGTGCCATCAGTGAACGTCACCTCCACCGCATCCCGGTCAGATACCACGTGCGTGAGCGAACGGCCGAACCGCACCTCCACCTGGCCAGCCAGCGCTTCATACAATACTTCTTCGAGGGTCCAGTGCATCAGTCCCATATATTTCCCATCCGTGATGGTGCGCAAGAGCGCTGCATCCAGTCTCGCGATGAGCTTGCCAGTCTTATTCACGTAGGCCACATCCTCAAAAGGGATTTGCAAAGAGCTGAGCCGGTCAATGAGGCTCATCCGGGAAGCGACCTCGTAGCCGGTGCCCAAAAAGTCAATCGCGTAGCCATCGCGACGAAGCGTCTTCGCCTGCTCAATCACCACCACGGGAATCGCGTACTGGTGCAGCCAGTAGGCCAGCGTCAGCCCGGCGATACCACCTCCCGAAATTAACACGCGCATGATCCGTTCCTTTCTCGCTGCCCAATTTTGCGCAAGCAGCCAGTTATGTCCAGTTCCACTCATATGGGCGAACTTGCGGGGCGTACCATTTCGACCCGTGAACATCTGCTTCGCCCCTGCTATCAGCGCCTGAGCCAATGGAAGCTCTGTTCCACGAATGGCTTCGCATCCTTCTCGATGCAGACACCATGAGCGATGATCAGCTTATCGAAGTCCCACGACAGCAGCTTTTCAAGCGATCTTCGTGCGAGCTTTCGCTGCGTGAAAGATAGCCTGATGTCGATCGGAATGCCGCCCTGCGGCGAGGCAACGCCCGCTAGTTTGAAGAGCGCATTGCGAAGAGGCTTCCCCTTCACTCTCGCATGAATTTGGATGAGATCATCCAGGATGACCGTGCGAGACGCTTTATGAAAGAACAGGACTTCTTCGATGAGCGGGTTGCCTTGGAAGGCAAGTTGGTCGAAGTCATCCGCCCACTCGGGATTGGGCGCGTCCGAAAGCCTGCCGGTGAATGGCAGGTGCCCCTTCTTCAACGTCAATGGGGTGGTCCGTGGTGCCCATAGCTGTGCTTTGGGAAAGAGCGTGTGCCACGCTTCCAGCCGCCAGACGTGTCTCGGGGTCGCGGCAACTAGATAGCTCACCGGCCCCAATTCAGTGATGTGTTTGAGCGTGTCGAACGGCACAGGTACAGGAGAATCCACCCATACTGAACCATCGGAGAGCTTCAAGACGGTCATGCGGGTTGTAAACAGGACCCCGAAGTCGCGGACATTGGGGCCGTCGACGATCCATACGTTTTGAGCAAAGGCTTGCATGCCGGACATCTTGACACGCATGATAGCTTCCCTCTCTGCTGCCAAGAATCCAGCAGCTTCATACAACGTCTCAGAGTAACTGACCGGTCAGTTCTATTTATACCATACGATCAGTGATTTGTCAATGACCAGTCGGTCAATTTCCCCTCCATCGAGTGAGAGAGCAGCTCTGAAAGAAGCGATTCTCCGCTCAAGACTGCTCGCAGAGAGGAACATGACGGTTCCTCATGACATTGACCAGTAGTCCATAAACGTGGTATGCTACAGAGACAGGACCAGATCGCACATCTCAAGGAGGTACCATGCCAAAGATTGTCGATGAGCAGATGCGTGAAGCGACGCGCCGCCGCATTCTGCGTGTGGCGGCCAGCGAGTTTGCCCGCCTGGGGTTTGACCAGGCCAATATCAACATGCTTGCTGAGCAGGCGGGGATCGGCAAGGGCACCATTTACCTCTACTTCGAGAACAAGCGTGAGCTCTTCCTGGCGATGCTGCGTTTCATCGCACAGGAACATCTGGCCGCGATCCGGGTGGCCCTGGCCCCCGATGGGACCCTGCAGCAACGTCTGGAGCGGCTGTTTCGCGCCTTTGCGCACCTGGCGGAGGAAGAGAGTGACAGCTTCAATGTGTCGATGAGCGCGCTCTACGGGGTCAACCGCGCCTTCCAGGCGGAGGCGACCAAGCTGTTGCGTGATTATGTGGCGGTCATCGCCTTGATGCTGGAGCAGAGCCAGGCACGCGGGGAGATCCGCTGCCCTACCATCGAGACGGCTGCCCTGATGGTGCTGTCCCTGACGGAGTCCTACGTCCTTTCCGCCAGGGTCCTTGGACAGTCAGAGGCCGAGATCGCGCGTCAGGCACCGGTTGTGGCAGCTCTGATCCTGCGTGGGATCGCTGCGTCCTCGCCTTGAGGATGCCTCTTTTTTCTCGTCTTGTTAGTGAATGGTTGCCCACCCATCAGTGTGCGGAACCACAAGGAAGGGTGCTGATGAAACGTGCTGTCCTTTTCGCTCGAGTCCTTCGTCTTTTGCGGAACCTGGGCGATGCTGCTGTCTCTGGTGGCCGGTTTCCTGCTGTGAGCAGGACGGTTCACCGCCTCCTGCATCTGAAGTTGAACGAGACCCAGGTGCTGCTCCTCTCCGGCCTGGTGGTTGGAGTAGGGGCAGGACTGGGTGCAGTCGTCTTTCGCGAGCTGATCAGTGGGTGTACCTTCCTTTTTTTTGATGTGCTTCGCCCGGCTCTGAGCAGGCTTTTCGGTCCCTCTGCCGTCATTCTTCTCCCGGCGATCGGCGGGCTCATTTTTGGTCCCCTCATTTACGTGTTCGCACGTGAGGCGAAAGGGCACGGGGTGCCCGAAGTCATGCTGGCGGTTGCGCAGAAGGGTGGGCGGATTCGTCCCATTGTGGCGGCCATCAAATCGCTTGCTTCTGCGATCTGTATTGGCTCCGGCGGCTCGGTGGGACGCGAGGGACCCATCGTCCAGATCGGCTCAGCTCTTGGCTCCACGTGGGGACAACTCTTCCATATGTCGGAGGCGCGCATCCGCACCCTGGTGGCGTGTGGTGCAGCGGGTGGTATTGCTGCTACCTTCAATGCACCGATTGCTGGTGTCTTCTTCGCGCTTGAGATCATTCTCGGTGAGTTCTCGACCCGCTCGTTCGGCATTGTCGTCATCGCCAGCGTGACCGCCTCGGTGATTGGACGCAGTGTTTTTGGCAATGTGCCGGCGTTTCCCTTACCAGCGTATCAGGTCTTGCATGTCAGCGAATTTCCTTTCTATCTGGTCTTGGGCCTCTTGGGAGCACTTGCCGGGGTCGCCTTTACGCGCACGCTGTACTGGTTTGAGGATCGCTTTGATGCTCTGAAAATGCCGGAGTATCTCAAACCCGTTCCAGGTGGGCTGCTTCTTGGCGCGCTCGGGTTCTTCCTGCCACAGGTCTTCGGCGTGGGCTACCCGGCGATGAGCGCGGCCTTAGCAGGGAAGTATGCGTTAGGATTGCTCGCGCTCCTGGTCATCGCCAAGATGCTGGCCGTCTCGCTCACCATTGGCTCGGGGGGGTCCGGCGGCGTGTTCGCCCCTTCCCTTTTCATTGGTGCCATGCTGGGTGAAGCCTACGGGACATTCCTGCAGAGGGTCTTCCCAGCTATCATCACCCATCCGAGCAATTATGGATTGGTCGGTATGGCAGCGGTGTTTGCAGGGGCCGCTCGTGCTCCTATTACCGCCGTCATTATTCTTTTCGAGCTGACCGGCGATTACTCCGTGATCCTCCCGCTGATGATCGCGGTCGTCCTCAGTACCATTATGGCTGAGGCCTTCGGAAAAGAGACCATCTATACGCTCAAGTTGAAGCGGCGGGGAATCGAACTGCGTACCGGCAAGGCCGATGATCTGATGCGTCGTATTCCGGTGAGTCAAGCCATGACCACCGAGCTGCTGATGCTCCCACGGACGCTCACGGTGGCAGAGGCGACCGTGAGACTGAAGCAGACCCATCAATGGGCGGTGCTGGTGGTGGATGAGGCAGGTGCGCTGGTGGGCCTGCTGATGGCCCACGAGATTGAGGAGGCCGTGCTCGATGAGCGAGGAGAGGAAACACTGGCAGCGCTCATCAGTACTCCTCCTGAAATGATCTTTGCTGATGAACCTCTTGACGAGGCGATTCGTCGGCTGGGAGTGCATGATCAACAGGTGTTACCGGTCGTTGCTCGTGGCAATGCCAGGCATCCTATTGGGGTCCTGGGCCGTGATGACATTTTCCAAGCCTACAGTGTTGCGAGACTCTCTGAACAGGCCTAGCGTGAGAGTGGTATGCCGCAGGTAGGCGAAGTTTTTTCACTTGTCCTTGAAAGCCTCACGTGCTTTTCCGTTCCGCTGTTCTCTCGTGGCCCTTTCGCCTCTTCGTTTTTTAAGGGGATGGGGTGGAGGCGGAAAGCTCGGTACGACCCGTTTGCGAAAGATATGGTAAGATGTTCTTTGAGAGCCATCAAAGAGAGTCATCAAAGGAGTGCCGGGAAGCCTGGTCGGTAGGTCCTGGCGTTTTTTTGTGCGCGACTTTGACTCGGCCCTTCGCCTGTCGCTTGCTTGTATGAGCCGCAATGCGCGCCAGATGCTCTCATTGAGCAGCTACCATAGGTTCCAGACGTTCTGGACGCGAGCAGGCGGCCTATGCGACTTCTCCATAGCTGTGCGAGCCTGCGGAAAGTGAAGCCGAAGGAGAGACGCGCCAGGTGTCCGCCTGGAGCAGACGGAAGGAAGCTGCAAGCACACTTCATGGGAAGAGCAGATCGAGCAGCACCAACCCACCGGTCGCCAGGAGTGCGCCCATCGTCAGTAGGAGGAGGAGCACCTGATGTCGTGTCTCGCGGGGAGAGCCGGGAACAAGCGGGGGAAAGGACAGGCGGTACAAACTCAGCAGGAGCACAGGAGCTGCAAAAGGCAAGAGGAGCCGACTCCAGCTGTGAGCGATCTCGGAGAGCAGGAGCCAGCCGACTCCTGTCGCGAACACCACCAGGGCCATGAGCACCACACCCAGCAGCGCGCGACGCCGATTCAATGGGAGGTGCCAGGCAGCCAGGCCAAGCAGCACGACCACGACCAGACACAACAGGAGTACCACCCACGTCATGACGGTGGTAAAGCTAGCGATGATCTCCTGCATCATGGTTCTCCTGAACGTCAGTTAGCGAATCTGCACGAGGGCGCGTATCTTCAGTATAGCAGAGAAGGGAACAGGCTTCTGATGACCACCACCATTCCCCCGGTGCTCGACTGGCTTCGGGCAGCCCCCGAGGACTCCGGAGTCCCGCCAGTTCACACCAGTACTCTTGCACGTCCCACGTTTCCAGAGAGGAGAGAGGCATGTCTGATGGCGTAGCCGTGCTTGTCTTTCTCGCGTGCCTGATCGCGACGCTGGTCTCCAGCGAGGTGCTGGTGCGCGGGCTGACCGTTCTTGGGGCCAAACTCACCTTGACCGAAGGCTTTTTGGGGATGCTCACGGCCCTGGGGGCCGATGCGCCAGAAATCGCCTCGGCCATTGCCGCCCTGCTCGCCGGCGCTGCTGACCTGGGACGTGGCGTGGTGCTGGGCTCCAATCTCTTCAATCTGGCGATGCTTCTGGGACTCTCTGCCGTCCTGGCAGGGCGGGTGCGCATACGACGGCAGGGCTTGCTGCTCGATGGCGCGGTGGCGCTCTTCACGCTGTTGGTGGTTGCGGCGCTGCTCCTGGGTCTGCTCGCCCCGGTCCTGGTCATGGTCCTGCTCGCCGTGCTGCTCATCCCCTACGTCGTGCTGGTGGGGCTCCACCCACGTCAGGTCGACCGCCTCCCTCTGCCCGATGGTCTGGCGCGCAGGCTTTCAGTCGCAGCGAGCCAGGTCCATGGGGAACACAAGGACCAGCAGGAAACGGTAGGATCATGGCTTCCCGTCCTGCTGGCGCCACTCTCCCTGTTCGTGATTGTCCTGGCCAGTGTGTGGCTGGTGCAGGCAGCGTTGGCGCTGGCGCACGTTTGGCACCTCCCGCACGCGTTGGTGGGGGGAGTGATCCTGGCCTCGCTCACCAGCTTGCCCAATGCGTATACGGCGGCGCACCTGGCGCGCCGAGAGCGGGGAGCAGCCGTGGTGAGTGCCACGGTCAATAGTAACACCATCAATCTCGTGGTCGGATTGGCGCTACCCTCTCTGGTGATTGGGATGGGGAGTGCGGCGCGTGATGTCGGAGTCGAACTTGGGTGGCTGCTTGGCATGACCGTGATCGGCCTCCTGCTGCTGCTCCCAGCCAAAGGGGTGACCCGTGTGGGGGGAGCGGCACTAATCGTCCTGTATCTTGTGTTCGTCGTCGTGCATCTGCTCTGGCCTACCATCTAAGGAGTCATCTTCAGGAATGGCATGCAGGGGTCTCTTTCCTCCCTTTCAATCATTGAAACACTGCCAGGTCCCCTTGACCTGCTGGCAGATGAGCACTCCCTGGTCAGCGAGGTGCCCCAATGCCTTTTTGGCGGCCGTCACCTCCTTGCGGCGCAGGCGGGTGCGGTGCGGAGGAGCAAAGCGAGAAGCCACTTCCTCCGGGGTAAAGATGGACAACCCGCAGGCGTGTTCGGACAGCTCGCGCGTGATCGCCGCTTCATACCAGGCGGCCAAATCGGTGGGAGCCGAGGGCACGACCTGCGCACTGGTACTTCCCAGCAGAAGCCGGAGCATTCGCTGCCCGAGGGCCGCGCCGCGATATCCCAGCACGATGCAGGTCACCTGGCGCTCGGCGGCCACCTTCACCAGTTCCTCGACAGGCACGCCCTCACGCACCTGCATTTCCAGACGCCCAGGCGCGATGCCTCCTTGCACCAACATGGCCCACGCACGTTGCAAGCTGCATCTGGCCTGCCTTCGTTGCACAGATGTTGCCGAGAGGCGAGGCGCCTGCCCGCGGAAGCGCCCCAGCGAGGAGGGTGTATCAAAAGGCACTGGGATGACGGTCAAAAGCCTCGCCTGGCTCTGTGGAGCAAGTTCCAGCAGCCAGCTCCTGGCCACCTGCAGCATCGCCTGGGTGGCTGGAGAGAAATTCATATCGACGCCGAGCAGCAGAATCTGCTCGTTCATGGGCATCACCTCGCTTCGGTCTCCTGTTGTTCCTGGTGCTCGTCGACGATCGGCAAGACGATCGCGGAGGGATGAGCGGGATCATGATAGATTCGTTGCTCGGTCACACACAGCGTGGTCGCGGTCGCGAGCGGCTCCCCACTCCCCAGATTGCGCGCGAAACGCGGAAACGCTCCACTAGAGACCTGGACCCGCATGCGATGTCCGCGACGGAAGCAATAGGCCGTCGGCGCAAGCACGATCTCAACCCTCTTCACCCCGTCTGCCATCGGCACAGGTCGCGATGGCGCCACACGCAGCAGGCCATCACAGATGTTCAGGGATTGGCCAGAAGGCGTGACATCCAAGAGGCGCACGAAGAAATCGGTGTGGTGCAGACTCGAGGACACATACAGTTCAGCCGAGACCGGGCCAATGACCTCGGTCTCTCGCGGAAGCGGTGGGCTGGTAAAGACCAGCACATCGGGGCGCGCCTCTAAGCGACGATTATCCTGTGGGCCGGTCCCCTGCCGAGCGTGGTATTGATGGCGCCGCCGACATTGGGGGTGGGGTCAGCGGGATCATAGCGGAACTGGCTGGGAGGTTTCGAGGGAGGAAGGTCCGTGTTGAGTCGCGCATCTGGCTGCAGATACCAGCGCCGAGCCTGCATCGTGCTGGGAGGCCAGGTCTCCAGGTCGCGCCATTCGTCGGCTCCCATCACATAGATGCGCACAGGAGTTGTCCGCAGGGCTTTCGTCTCGCCTTGCGTGTAGGCGCGCAGCCACAGCAGCGATTCGCGGAGAGCCGCCCATTGCAATGCGCTACTGCTATGCGCCCAGGGGCCAATCGTGAGGTAGGGCCTGCGCCCGGCTTGTTCCAGGGTGGCATAGTCGCGCAGCAGTTGCAGCAGCAGAAAATCATGCCATCCACTGACCAGGTGGTTCGGGGCAGTGACGTCTTGGACACTGGAGCTGTAATCGTCGACGGCCCACCAGGCATCCCCCGGTTCGCTGTGGTGCAGCCACTCCCGCCAGCATGGCACCGGTTCACCCACCGCCATCTCGTCTGCTTCAGACAGGGGCAGATGCCAGGTTGCGGTGGAGAGGCGTCGCTTGGCCGTGACCAGCGCCCACAGATACTGCAGCAGCGAACCCCGCAACGCGTGCGTGATCTGCACCCATTGCAGGAAGATCTCCAGCTGGAAGGATTCGCCCGGGTACATCGCACTGCGAAACTCCGCACTGGTGACGTGGGTGGAAAAGGCCATAAGCCTCGGCCCGGCGTCATGCGCAATGGCCCACTGGGTAAAGCCGAGATAGCTTGCGCCCGCCATGACCAGTCGGCCATCGAACCAGTTTTGCTGCTTCAGCCATGCCAGTGTCGCCAGCCCATCCTCACGCTCCCCGCGAAACGGAGTGACTTCGCCCCCAGAGCCATCGGTCCCCCGGCAGCTTTGGATTAGCGCCTGAAAGCCACGTTCAGCAAACAGCCGTCCCACCAGGCCCGCGCCGGAACGGCCATAAGGGGTGCGGACCAGCAGTGTTGGCAGATGCTCAGCACGAGGCGGGGCATAATGATCAGCCAGCAGGACCACTCCATCAGGCATCGGCACTTCCAGATGTTTCTTTACAGCGATATGGTAGGTGTCGGCGGGCGGCAGCTTGGCGACCCGCGCCAGGATGCGACTGACCAGACTCATCGTTTTTCCTTGATGACCTCCTCTTTTCCATCACGGGCATGTGCACCGGATGAGACTTTCCTGCCCATAGCCCACACTCCATGACGCCGATTGAGCTGGAACATCCACACGGCAATGCCGACCGCGATCAGGGAGGCGCCCATGCGACACAGACTGTACCAGAGCGGGAACAGAGCTGGCAGGATCCCCGTCAGCTGCAAGAGCGTGACCGGAATATCGAGGATCATCCCGCCGAAAGCCACCAGCACGAGCCAGAACACGAGAGCGCCAACGGCGCAGGACGCCGATCATCACAATGGCGAGAAATACCCCAACACCCCCAAGCAGGAGTGTTGCGGCCACAGGGGAGCGCCCGGCCGGAGAGGGCATGAGCGAGAGCGTGTTCGTGTAGATGGATGGTGCAGCAGCGTAGACCGCGTAACCCGATCACCGCTGCCCGTTCGGCCTGGAGCACCTCCTGCTGGAGCCGTTGCTGCACCGGCGCATGCACCACAGCGCGTTCATCACCTGCACCATCCACTGAGGGCGTGAGGGCCTCCAGTTTCTTCTCGTAATGGGAACGCAGCTGGGCGAGGGCATCCTGGGGAACCCACGCCTCGGTCGCCAGCTCGTCCAACCGGGAGAGCGCCGCGCGCGCCGCCACGAGGTGTGCCTTTGCATGTTCTTGCTCAAGTGCGCCATCCTGTTCGAGGCCGAGCAGCCGGATAATGGGCCCCAGGCTCAACCCCTGTCCGACCAGCGTGACCAGGATGACCCCGAAGGTGAAGAAGATGACGAGGTCGCGCTGCGGGAACGGCGTGCCACCGGTGAGCGTGAAGGGTAACGCCAGCGATGCGGCCAGCGAGAGCCCTCCACGCATGCCGATCCAGGCCACCATCCCCACCTGGCGCCATCCCGGATAGGGATCGCGGGAGCGCAGGCGAGCGCTGAGCAGGCGCGGCAGGGAGGCCGCGGGAAAGACCCAGGCGAGGCGCACCGCGATGACGGCCAGGCTGATGAGCAGCGCTTGTCAGATGAGCGTGAGCAGCGAGTGGCCCGCAATCGTTTCCAGGATGCCGCGCAGTTGCAGCCCGATCAGCAGAAAGAGCAGGCCGTTGAGCAGGAAGACCAGCACATTCCAGACCGCGTTGGCTTGCAGGCGCGTGTTGGAGGAGAAGAAGCGCGACGACTGGTGGCTCAAGTAGAGCCCGGCCGAGAGTACGGCCAGGACTCCCGACACCTGCAGGGCATCGGCCACCAGGTAGGCGGCATAGGGGGTGAGCAGGGTAATGGTGATTTCGGTGGGCGCATCGTCCAGGTGGCGTTTGAAGACATTGCTAAAGGTATTCGCAAAGTTCTCTCTTCGCTAAAATCACCACATCTCCTTTAAACCACGTCTTTAAATTATCAATTCGATCTTGTGTCCCCCTACTCCAAGCCACTTGCGACGTGGCGAATACAACCCCATCGATATCAACACTCCTACAAATACGCTCATAGAAAGAAAATTGCTCCCTGTCGATAGTGTTATTACTTTTAGCTTCACCGACGTAAATTTTGCCATCACGTAAGCATATAACGTCAATGTTTCCCGACATCTGCTTCCCGTTTTCATTCCAAACTACATTTGAATCTGGCAACCATTCAAACGTATACCTGCTGGTCTGTTTTAAGTATTGCAGGGTAAGTAATGGGACTTGCATATTATCCTCGAACCCCTGAAAGATAACTTCTGGAAGTTTGTAAAGCCATAATGGATTCGACTCATATACTTGCGTCTCAAAGCAACGCGAGCACTGGAAGTGCTGGCCTACACGCTCTGCGGGATACCACGACCGATATCCGCAGGAGAGACATTTTAAACGGAAGCCTCGCTCTAAAAGATTTTTTTGAAGAAGGTCCACTACTTCTTCGGGAAGCTCATCAGAAATGGTGTTAAAATACTCTACTGTTTCAGAAGGTATCCTTCTTCCCAAAATTTGGTATAGATGAAGATTGTCGTTTGACAGATAAGTTCGCCGAAACGGGGAGTTATGCGTCACAAGGAGAAATTGGCGATTTTATCTGTCAGAATGCCATGTATCTTCCGCAGGGAAAATCTCAACTCATGATGGGTTTGATTTCGTAAACATGTCCTTTGGTCCAGAGCTGCTCACCAGTCTTCACAAGAGAACAAAATGCTTTTGTTTCTTGGACTGATGCTCGCAGATAGGCGTCGAACCGGACACGTTATGGTATAAAAGCATATTTGGCAACAAGGAAGTCCAAATGACGGTCCCACTTCTGCCGCAGAGAGACGGTCCCGAGCTTTTTAGCCCTGCCGTGTAAAGGCGCTTTTCGCCTGGATGGTCCAAGCTTCACTTTGGTACCAGAAAGCGTCCGATCAACCTTGCGAACCATAAATTGCCCAAAGTTGACAAGGATCGTGGCACATTACACATACACTGCGGTATAATCACCATGGATTAGAGTGGATCACCACGCAGTGCAATAGCCTATCAAGATATCCAGATCGGGAAGTCGGGTTCGCCACAATGATAAAGAGAGAACGCGTCCTCTTCAAGATCGCATGGGTCTTGCTCGCCATCACCGGAGTCGCCATCCTCGTCTTCGGACTGATCGCCACTGCGTGGCCCGCTTCGAGTGAGCGATCGTCCCTACAAGCGATCGGCGTGGCCTCGATTGGGATGGGTTTATTCGGTGTCATGATAACCGTGATCGCGTACAGACGCCGTGAACGCTGGGCCTGGTTTACCCTCTGGTACTATCCCATCTTCTGGATAGCGCACCTTCTGGGCGGATTGCCTCCCGGCCAAGAGCATGTCCACCAGATCGTGTTTATCGT
>WNFX01000798.1_pt1 | contig 31529 bp, 28 predicted proteins | sample 5400111 | NCBI WGS metagenome assembly WNFX01 (sample SAMN13153363, study PRJNA577476) | soil metagenome | isolation source: 40 cm soil or saprolite under grassland replicate 1 | place: USA:California | collected 2016-06-15 | reverse complement strand
TCCCTGCCGCCGGGCGCCCTCGAGGCGTGCCTGCGCGAGGCCGACGCGGCCATCGCCGGGCGCTTCCAAGTCCTCGGTCACGGGCTGCTCGACTTCGGCCGCCCGCCGTCGTGGCACAGCGACCCCGTCACCGGCGCGAGCTGGCGCTCGGACGCGCGCGGCCGCCGGGCGATGGTCACGGCGTCCTTTGGCGCCGACATCAAGGTGCCGTGGGAGGCCAGCCGGATGCACTGGCTGGTCGCCCTCGCCCGGGCGGGGCGGTACACCGGCGACCCGGGGTACGCACGTGCGGCGGCTGGGCTGCTGGAGTGCTGGCGTCGGGACAACCCGATCGGGCGCGGCGTGAACTGGTGCAACGCCATGGAGGTGGGCATCCGCGCCGTCAACCTGGTGTGGGCGAGCGAGATCCTCCAGGACCGCTCCGTCGACCGCCTGGTCGGTGCCATGCTGCCCGCTCACGGCCGCCAGATCCTTGGCAACCTCGAATACTCGCCTCGGTTGACCAGCAACCACTACCTGGCGGACGTCGTGGGGCTGCTCTACGTGGGTGCGGCGCTGCGTCGCACGCTGACCGGGAGGGCATGGCTCCGTTTCGCCGCCGGGGCGCTCGGCCGGGAGGTGTGCAAGCAGTTCGACGAGGACGGCGTGAACTTCGAGGCGTCCATCGGCTATCACCGGCTGTCCACCGAGCTGGTCCTGTTCGGCGTCCTGGCCATGGACCGGCTCGGGCTCCGGCCGCCGCCGGCCGCCGGCGCGCGCCTCGGGCGCGCCATCGAGGTCCTGGCGTCGCTCCGCGAGCCGGACGGGCTGCTCCCCGCGGTCGGTGACGACGACAGCGGGCTGGTGGTGAACCTGGCCTCGGAGCGCCACCCGCGCGATCCGGCTCCGTTGATCGGCACCGGCCGGGCACTGCTGGCCGGGTCCGCGAGCCAGTGCGCCGGCGGCGAGTTCCAGCAATGGGCGGTGGGTGGTGCCGCCGCGGCGCCGCCGCCGCGGGCACCGGTGGTGGCACTACCCAGGTCTGGCCGCTTCGTGCTCGCCAACCGGGCCATCTGGTGCCTGGTGGAGTGCGGCGAGGTCGGCCAGCGGGGCAACGGCGGCCACGCGCACAACGACACCCTGAGCTTCGTGCTGGCCGTGCGGGGGCGCGAGCTGGTGACGGACCCGGGCAGCGGGACGTACACGCGCGACCCGGTGCTCCGCGACCGCTTCCGCGGCACCCGCGCGCACGCCACCGTCGAGATCGACGGCCAGGAGATCAACCCGATCGAGCACGGCGCCCCGTTCCGGCTCCAGGGACTGGACCGGCCAGTCGTGGAGCAGGTGGACCTCGACGGGACGCCGCAGCGCGTGCGCGCCGGCCACCGCGGCTACCAGCGGCTGCCCGACCCGGTGCTCCACCGCCGCGGCTTCGAGCTGTGGCCCGACCGGCTGCTGGTCGCCGACGAGATCCGCTGCCGGGGGGAGCACCTGGCGCTGGTGACATTCCCGCTCGCGCCCGGAACCGTGGCCGAGCGGCGGGCGGGTGGCTGGCTGCTGCGGGTCGGCTCCGTCGAGACCGCCCTCCGGCAGGTCGACGGGCCTGAGATCCGGCTGGCCCCCGTCGACTCGCAGGTCTCCCCGGCCTACGGGGCCATTCGCCCGAGCACGTCACTGCGGGGACAGGTGGTGGTGCGCGGGCCCACCCGGTGGCAGTTCCAGTTCGTCCCGATCGAGCCACGGAGGCGCCGGTGAGGATTGTCATGGCGGTCGTATCGGACCTGTCGAGCGACGCTCGCGTGCGGCGGGAAGCGGCCGCGCTCGCGGACGCCGGCCACCGCGTCAGCGTGATCGGCTTCGACTACCAGGTCCGCCGGCCGGTCCGCCGGGACGCCGACGGCGTGCTCTACCGGCTGTTGCCCTTCCCCGCCCGCGGCAGCTCGCGCCCGCGCCGGCTGTCGGGTGCCGCCATGTTCTTCGCGCGAGCGTCGATCGCGGTCCTTGCGGCGCCCGCCGACGCCGTCCATGCCCACAACCTGCACTTGACGCTGCCGTGCGCGCTGGCCGCCCGGCTGCGCCGGGCCAAACTGGTCTACGACGCGCACGAGCTGACCGTCCCGATGGTGCGGCGGCGCTTCCGCGGCCTGGCCGCGCGCTACGAGCGGATGATCTGGCGCCGGGCGGACGCGGTCGTCACCACCAACGAGTCGAGGGCACGCTTCTTCAGCCGGCTGCACGGCGGCCCCGCCCCGCTCGTGCTCGGCAACTATCCCGTCGAGCCGCCCGCCGTCCAACCAGAGGACCTGCGCCGCCGGTTCAGCATCCCGTCTGACGGTCGCATCCTGCTCTACCAGGGCGGGTTGTACGTCGCCGATCGCTGCTTCGAGGCGGTGGCGACGGCGCTGCGGGACCTCCCGGAGTGGCACTGGGTGCTGGTCGGGTTCGGGAGCCCGCGGAACCTCGCCCGCCTCGCCGAGATCCTGCGAGCCGCGGACCTCGGCGACCGCGCCCATCTCGTCCCGAAGGTGCCCCTCGATCGGCTGCTGGACATCACCGCCGGCGCCGACCTCGGCGTGGTGCCCCTGAAGCGGGTGCACCTCAACAACTACCTCGGCGACACCAACAAGCTCTTCGAGTACCTCATGGCGGGCGTCCCGGCGGTGGGCAGCGACTTCCCGGAGGTGCGGCGGGCGCTGCTCGACAACCCGGAGGGGCCGGTGGGGGCGGTCTTCGACCCCGCGGACCCGGCCTCGATCGTCATGGCGATCAAGCATCTGGAGCCGGATCTGCCGGAGCTGCGGCGCCGCGCCTGGTGGGTCGCGCGGCGCCGTTTCTCGTGGCGGCTGGAGAGCGCGAAGGTGACGCGGCTCTACGCGGGACTGGGGACCCCAGGAGGGAGGTCATGAACGCTGCCCGGCGCAAGGCGTCGGCGCTGTGGGGGCGCCACCCGGCGGGCACGGGGCTGGCTTCGTCGCCCTGGCGCAGCCCGCGGTTCTACCAGGAGATGCGCACCACCAGGTATCGCCAGCAGCCGTGGCACACGCGACTGCTGGACGGCTACAGGGGCGGCCGGCTGCTCGAGGTTGGCTGCGGCGCGGGCACCGACCTGGCCTACCTTGGCCGCCATTTCCAGCATGTCGTCGGCATCGACCTGGCCGAGACCGGCGCGCGGCTCGCCGGCGGGGCGATCGATCACTGGCAGGTCAAGGGTGCGACGCTGGTCGCCGACGGCGAGGCGTTGCCGTTCGCTGATGGGGGATTCGATCTGGTCTACTCGTTTGGTGTGCTTCACCACACCGACGATCCGGCCACGGCGCTCCGCGAGATCCGGCGCGTGCTGCGACCCGGTGGGCGGGTGGTCGTGGGGCTGTACCACCGCTGGAGCCTGTTCGCCGCGCACGTCCTGGTCCGGTACCTGCTCACCGCGGGCTTTCGGAATGAGTCGTGGGACGACTTCATCGCCCGCTGCGAGCAGGGCTCGGTCGAGGAGGGCATCCGGCCGCGACTGCGGCTGTACTCGCGGCGGAGCGCGCGGCGGCTGCTCGGGGAGTTCCATGAGGTGCGGGCCCGGACCGTGCATTCGGCCGGGTTCCACGCGCCGAGCGGGGGGTGGCTCGGCCGCCTCATCGGGGCGGTCTGGGGCTGGTACGTGATCGCCGAGGGGGTCCGCTAGCGGGGAGCCGGCGTAGGTCAGCGCGTCGCCAGCACGTACAGGTGCCAGCCCCACCGCCGCGCCAGGCGTTGCTCGAGCCGCTCGCCCAACCACCGGTCCAGGGCGGGCATGGTCCGCAGGTTCAGGTGACGGACCTCGATCTCCACCTGCCGGAAGCCGGCAAACAGCCGCCGGGCCTCGCGGGCGCTGAAGACCTTGGAGAGCGGGTTGCCCGGACCGTCAGTGTTGTTGGAGAGGAACAGCCGGCGGTCGGTCAGGTAGCGCAGCCCGTGGCGCCGGAGCAGGTCCCGGTGGGCGGCGAGCGTCTCCTCGGACTCGCCGGTCAGCATCCGCACCAGCCGCGTGCCGCGGGGCAGCAGCAGCAGGACCGCGCCGAGGCGCCGCAGGACCAGGATGTTGAACCGGTAGTTGAGCGACGAGCGGTGATAGAGCATCACCACGCACCGCCCACCTGGTCGGAGCACCCGATGGATCTCGTCGACCGCGCCCCGCGTGTCCGGCACGTGGTGCAGCACGCCGTTCGAGTAGACGACGTCGACGCTCGCCGTGCGGACCGGCACGGCGGTGGCGTCCGCCGCCAGCACCGCCCCTGGCAATCCGAGGAGGTCGAAGGTCGCACGGGCCGTGCGGACGGCGACCCCGCTCGAATCGGAGCCGACGTAGCTGGCCCCGCCCTCCAGGAAGCGCGCCCCGTCGGTGCCGATCCCGCAGCCGATCTCCAGGACGACCCGTCCCGCATGGCTTGTGAAGCCGGCGAGCTCCTCCAGGTGCGGCTCCAGCCGGTACCGGGCGGCGCGCACCGCCGCGCAGCGCTCCTGGGACACCGGCACGCGGTCCGAGCCCGGCAGCCACTTGAGCCCCGGGGCGTGCCGCGACCAGAATTCCCTGATGTCGTCCGGCGCGCTCATCCGAGCCAGCGGTCCCTTGGCACGTCGAGGAAGCGCTCAGCCCACAGCGACAGGCTGAACATCGCCCAGCAGGCAAGGGCGCGGTCCGCCTGGCCGCGGCGGTGCTCCGCCACCAGGGCCCGCGCCGCCGCCTGGTCGACCCAGCCCCGTCCGGCGAGATCCTCGACACGGGCGTCGAGCGCGTCGCCCATGCTGGCGGCCACCCAGAAGCGGACGGGGCCACCCAGGCCCGCCTTCTTCCGGTAGATGAACTCCTTCGGCAGGTAGGGCTCGGCCGCCAGCTTGAGGCCTCGCTTGGTGACCCCCCTGGCCACGAACAGCGGATCGGGCAGGCGCGCGGCCGCCGCCACCATGCGCTCGTCGATCAGCGGGACGCGCACCTCGACCCCCTCGGCCATCGATGCCTTGTCGACGTAGGACAGGTTCAGGTTCGGCAGGAAGTCGCACAGATCGGTGAGCGTGGCGCGCTCGCGCGGGGGCAGCCCGGCAACGCGCTCCTCCCGCGCGCACATCCAGCCGAACAGCTCCGCGGCAAGGCCAGCGTTTCCGACCAGGCTGGCAAGCCGCCGCTCGTCGTGGTAGCTGAAGAAACGGAACCAGCCCGGAGGCTGGGCGAGGACCTCGGCGTACTTGCCCGCGTTCCGCCTTACCGGCAGCAGCGGGCCTGGCCTGGACGCCGGCAGCGCTCGCGTCGCGGCGGCGAGCATCCGCCTGACCCCCCGCGGCGCCGCCTGGAGCCGCCCGATGGAGCCCAGGGCCAGGTAGCGCGGGTAGCCTGCCAGCAGCTCCTCCGCGCCGACACCGGACAGCAGCACCTTCGCCTTTGGCCTCGCGGCCTCGGCCATCAGCCGCATGGACAGCGCCGCCGGGTCGGCGACGAGATCGTCCAGGTGCCAGATCAGATCGGCCGCGTCCTTCCAGTGCTCACCGGCCAGGAGCAGCTCAGCGTGCTCGGCGGGGGAGACTCGGCTGGCGAAGTCCCGAGCCCAGGCCGCGTCGTCCGGGAGGAACTCGAACTCCTGGGCATCGGGTTCATAGCCCACCGCGATGGTCGGGATGGTTGGCTGGCGGGTGGCCCTGGACATCAGCTCCAGCACCAAGCAGGAGTCCAGGCCGCCGGAGAGCAGGACGCCGACCGGCACATCGGCCAGGAGCTGCCCGTCGACGGCCTCGCCGAGGGCGGCCGCCAGCGTGGCGGGCGTGGCCGGCGGGCCGGCCGCCCGCTGCTGCGACCATGCCGCCACCAGGTCCCAGTAGCGTTCGACCCGCACCTGGCCGTCCTGGAGCACGACCTGATGACCCGGCGCGACCTTTTCGACCCCGAGGAAGCTGCTGCGCGGGTGCGGCACCCATAAGAGGGTGAGGACCGCGGCAGTGGCGAGCGGATCGGCGGCGACCGGCAGGTCGCGGTCGAGGAAGAACAGGGCCTTGGGCTCGGAGGCGAACGAGATCCGCTTGGACGTGCGTGACCAGTAGAGCGGCTTCACGCCGAGGCGATCCCGCGCGGCAAGGACGGTCCCAGCTCGCTGGTCGACCAGGACGAAGGCGAACATGCCCTCCAGGTGGGCGGCGAGCTGGAGACCCCACTCCCGGTACCCGTGCAGGAGCGCCTCGGTGTCGCAGCGGCTGCGGAATCGGTGGCCCCTGCTCTGGAGCTGGGTGCGCAACTGTGGATAGTTGTACAGCTCGCCGTTATAGGACACTGCCAGAGAGTCGCCATCGATGGTCATGGGCTGCGCCCCCGCCGGGGAGGGGTCGAGGATCGCCAGGCGTCGGTGCCCCAGGTCCGCCGCCAGGCGTCCGGCCCTTCCCGTCCAGATGCCCTGACCGTCCGGACCGCGGTGGGCGATGGCTCGGCAGGCAAGCTCCACGTCGGCCAGTTCAGCCGGCGCGGGCCCAAAGGTGGCGACCAGGCCACACATCGCCGTCTACCGGCCGCCGTCGCGCCAGCTACGTGCCAGCTCGCGGGCGAGCAGCGTGAGGAACCTGGTGTTGCCGATCAGGTAGCGCTTCCAGAGCCTGCGAGGCTCCTGGCACAGCCGCCACAGCCACTCGAGCCCATGGGAGCAGACCCAGCCGGGGGCTCGCCGATAGCGCCCTGCCACGACGTCGAAGGACCCTCCGACGCCCATCACGAACGGCACGCCGAGCTCCTCGCGGTGCGCGGCGACCCAGAGCTCCTTCCTGGGGCTGGGTATGCCCACGAACAGATAGTCGGGCCGGGCCTCGCGGATCTCTCTGATGAGCTCCTCGTCATCCGACCAGTATCCGTCGCGGTACCCGGCCACCTCCAGCGAAGGGTGACGCGACCGAAAGACCGCCACGACCTGCTGCACGATCTCCGGGCGCGCCCCGAGGAAGAAGACCTTCCGACCGGTCTCGGCGGCGACCTCGACCAGACGCTCCATGAGGTCGGTGCCGTTCACCCGCCCCGGGAGCGGGCGGCCGAGCAGGCGGCTCGCCCAGACGACCGGCACGCCGTCCGGGCTCACCATATGGCAGTTGCGCACCACGCCGGCCAAGGCACGACTGTCGGACAGCGCGACGATCTTGGCCGCGTTGACCGCGACGTGCTGGTGGACGCCACCAGCCTCCACCCAACCACGGATCCGATCGATGGTCTGGTCGAGCGTCAGCGCATCGACCGGAATGCCGAACAGCTCGACGCGCTCGTCGGTCAGGGACATCTGCTGCCGCTGATCGTCCATCTGGAGAAGGAGCCTCCTTCGGCCGGTGCTGGGCACCCGTCCATCGGCCTGGGTGGTCAGAGACGCTCGACGCGTGGATCCGCCAGGCCCTCGGTGGCGTTGCGCGTGTCGAGCACCAACGGCGAATTCTCGACGATCCATGCCCAGTCGTACGCCGAATGGTCGGTGTGGATAATCACCAGGTCGATCCTCTGGAAGAGCCGTTCGGACAGGTCCTCGATCCGGTGAAATGGCACCGAGTCGAGCTGGAAGCGGTCGACCAGCGGGTCGTGCCAGACGACGGTCCCGCCGCGAGAGGCCAGACGGCGCGCCAACCCGCCAGCCGGTGACTCTCGTGTGTCGCTGACGTCCCGCTTGTAGGCGACTCCCAGGATCAGGATGCGGGAGCCGTTGATCGCCTTGCGTTCCCGGTTGAGGAGCTCGGCCGCGCGAAACGCGATGTAATCGGGCATGCGGTCGTTGATCTCGCAGGCGAGCTCGACGAACCGGAATGAATAGCCGAGCCGGCGTACGTGCCACGACAGGTACGAGGGATCGATCGGGATGCAGTGCCCGCCGACCCCCGGCCCGGGCCTGAAGGGCATGAACCCGAAGGGCTTGGTCGCCGCGGCGTCGATCACCTCCCACAGATTCACCCCAAGCTCCTGGCAGAACACGGCCATCTCATTGACCAGGGCGATATTCACGTGGCGGAACGTGTTCTCCAGGAGCTTGGCCATCTCGGCCTCCCGTGGGCTGGAGACCACGTGCACCTCGTCGACGAACGATCGGTACAGATCCTGGGCGGCTCGCGCCGCCGCCGGTCCCACTCCGCCCACGATCTTGGGGGTGTTGCCGATCCCATAGCTCCGGTTACCCGGATCGATGCGCTCGGGCGAGAAGGCAAGGTGGTATTCCGCGCCCGCCCGCAGGCCAGTCGCCTCGGCGATCCTCGGGGCGATCACCTCCTCGGTGGTGCCGGGGTAGGTCGTCGACTCCAGAACCACCAGATCCCCGAGCGCCAGGTTCGCGGCTACCACGTCCACCGCCGAGATCACCATGGACAGGTTGGGCGCTCTGTCGACCAGCGGGGTCGGGACGCAGATGATGTAGCTGTCGCAACCGCCGAGTTCCACCGGATCGGCCGTGAGCCGCAGGTCCCAGGAGCAGAGCCCCTTCTCGAGCTGGGAGTCGCTCACGTCCTCGACCGGGCTCCGCCCGGTGGTGAGACGCCGGACGTGCTGTTCGTCGACGTCATAGCCGACGACACGGTGGCCCGATTCCGCCGCCGCCAACGCGAGCGGAAGGCCGACGTAGCCCAACCCCAGGATTCCGACTCGCCGGCTGGTCATGGTTCCCCTGAGGGCGAAAGCGCTCGGATCACCGGGGGCCGGGTGATCTCTGGCGGGCTCCCGGTCGTGAGGACCTTGACGATTCGCTCCGCCGTATGGCCGTCCCACAGCGCGGGACGCCGCGATGGCTGCCGAACGCGCAGGATCTGCTCCGCGCGGCGCAGGATCCGGTCCGGGTCCAGCCCGACCAGGCGGTTGGTGCCCTCGGTCACGGTGACCGGACGTTCGGTGTTCTCCCGTAGCGTCGTGCATGGCACTCCCAGCACAGTGGTCTCCTCCTGGACGCCGCCGGAGTCCGTGAGCACCAGTCGCGCGCTGACCTGCAGCTTCAGGAAATCGAGATAGCCCTGCGGCTCGATGAGACGAATGCCGCTGTCGGACCATCCGAGCATCCCCGCGATCGAGGCCCGGGTACGCGGGTGCGCCGCGAACAACAGCGGAAGGCGGCGGCCGATGCGGCTCAGCGCCTCCAGAACGGGACCGAACCGCTCGGGGTCGTCGACCATCGCGGGACGGTGCAGGGTGACCAGGCCGTAGTCGCCGCGAACCCCGAGCCGGTCCAGCACGTCGCTCTCCAGCGCCCGGTCCAGATTCTCGAGCAGCGTATCGACCATCACGTTGCCGACCCGGAAGATCCGTCCCGGATCGATGCCCTCGCGCATCAGGTTGTCGTCGGCGTCCTCGGACGGCGTCAGGAGCCAGTTGGACAGGCCGTCGGTCAACACCCGATTGGCCTCCTCCGGCATCGAACGGTCAAAGGACCGCAGTCCCGCCTCCACATGCGCAACCGGGATCGCCAGCTTGGCCGCCACCAGCGCGCATGCCAGGGTCGAGTTCACATCGCCCACCACGACCACGGCGTCGCAGGGGTGGGCGCGCAGCCATGGCTCGAACGCCAGCATCACCCGGGCGATCTGCTCGGCGTGGCTTCCGGAGCCGACGCCGAGATTCACATCAGGTTCGGGAATGTCCAGCTCGTCGAAGAAGGTTCCGGACATCGTCGCGTCGTAGTGCTGTCCCGTGTGGACCAGGCGAGCACCCACGGTCGAGCGCATCGCCCGCAGGATCGGAGCGACCTTGACGAAGTTCGGGCGCGCGCCAGCGACCACCACGGCCCTCACCGGACCACCGCCGCGCTCGCGCCACTGGGATTCTGCTCATGGGCCGCCAGCGCCGTCAGTGCGTCGAGTGCGGGGGCCGCCGCCCAGCGTGGATAGTTCAGCCGAGCGGCCGGCCGCAGGCGGCTTCCACTCGCCCTGAAGTACCGCCGCCGATCCCAGAATCGCGCTGTCAGGAACCTGAAGACCTGCGCTGGAAACGTGGGCGGGACGTAGCCCTTCCCGGCACCCCAGACCGCGGCACGCAGACCGGTTGCGACATTGTTGCAATCGCTCGGCACGACGCGGCGGCCGGCGTACTGGCGAGGCCTCGAACCATCGAACATCCGCTCGAAGTAGAACCTCGCACCCCTGTCCAACGCCCATCGCGCCGACTCGTCGACCACGCCCAGGGAGCAGATCGCATCCAAGCTGAGCAGGGCGTAGGCGGTGTGGAAGCCGTCCACCCACCCGAGGGCTCGCCCCTCGCCGTATGGCCACGAACCGTCCTCGCGCTGCCACCGCAGCGCCGTTGCCACCGCGGCATCCACCGCGCCGCGAAGATCGTCGCCGAGCCCGCGGTCCAGCGCCGGCGACGCCGCCAGACGTGCCGCCAGCGCCGCCCCGAGAAGATTGGCGTTGTGAATCAGGACCGCCGAGCCGGGACTGTACGCGAAGTACGCATTGCACCAGAGATTGCGCAACAAGCCGCGCGCAAGCCAGGTCGTCCGATCCTCGTCAAGTGCCCTCGCGTCGAGGCAGCCGTGCGCCGCGAACGAAGTCGCGACGACGTTCGGGTCCGTGGCGCCATACGAGCCCCAGCGCGTCTGCACGTCGAACTCGTACCCCCACAATCCTCGGTAGCGGCCGTCGCGCACCTGGCACTCGATGGTCATCCGCGCGAGCCGGTCGCGGCGCGCCCGCCAGTGCGGATCGGACGCCAAACGTGCGCTGGCGGTGGAGGCCAGGCCGGTGGCCGCCGCCATCCGGCGATGCTCGATGCGCAGGATCGGCCGGAGATTGATCGGGCTTCGGCGGACGCACTGGAGGAACGCCTGGTGGAGTCGTGGCCTCGCCTGAGGGATCCAGCGAGCGAACGGCGAGGCAAGCCCGTCGTAGGGATCGGCGCCGTGCCAGCCGTCACGGTCGAGTCGCTCTGCCAGCGCGCTCGCGATGCGAAGGGCGTGGCCGGCCTCGAGTCCCGGATGACACACGGACGAGACCTCAAGCCGCTGGCGTGCCGGCCTCGTGCGGCTCGCTGCTCCCTGGCACGGCGTGCAGTCGCGCGAGGAGCGATCTGGGCAGGCAAGAGTCCATCTCCGCGGAACCGCCGGGGACCAGGAGAGCCCGCATCGGCCACCCTCTCCTCTCGAAGTCCTTGAACTCCTTGAGACAGACTAACGGCGGAATGCTACCTCAGTGCTTGCCCTACTGCTAGAACGCCGGTCAGGTTAACGCTGTTCAGTCGATCCAAGGGAGCCGAAGCGGCCTGGTCTGCTTCGAAGCTGAGCAGGCGCCCTACTCCTCGGGTGTGAGGTCCTCGGGTGGGACCTCAGGCCTCGCCTCCTCGGAGCTGAGGTAGTCGAACCTCAGCGCGGCAGCCTGGTCGAGGGTCGCATCGCCGGGCACCTCCCCGCGCCGGAGTTGGAGCAGCGCCACGATGGCCTGATCGAGCGTCGTCTGGGCCGGCAGGTCCACCTCAACGGTGCGTGCGGCCACGGGCGGATCCCTCCTCTTCTCTCGACATTGCTGTCCGCATTCCCGGAGGAGAGCCTCCGGACTGTGTCGGAGACATCGCGCGTGGAGGGTGGCTCAGCCAGGGCCACGCGGTGGCTGTGAAGATCGATACGTCGATGTCCTTGGCCACCTTTCCTACAGCGCCGCGAGCGCAGCGGGCGTTACGCCCACCCACGCGGCCGGCGGGACGGCATCGTACCGGCTTCAAGAAGTTCCCGAACGTCCCGTACCGATCGAACCAACCAAGCGCCCCTAGTAGCGAAGGACGAACGATCCAGTACCCAGCCGCGAGCCACTCCGAGTGTCAAGGAGAACCAACAGCGTGAAGATCTGGACCAAGCGCGCCGCCGGCATGGGCGCGATCATCGGTGCTCTGCTGGTGGCCGGCAGCGTTGCCGCCAACGCAGCCGACCTCCCGCTGGTGAGCAGCCTGCCGCTGGTCGGCAACGGGCAGCAGCAGGCCGCCGCGGTTCCCGAGCACGCCGCCACCCCGCAGATGGGGAGCTCGAACGCCAGCCCCAGGCACGAGGCGACCGCCCAGAAGGTCCTCGTGTCGAAGGACGCGCACTCCGGGTACAGCGGCGACAGGCACGGTGACAACGGTGACGACCCCAGCGTCGTGATCGGCAACGCCTCCGGCATCAGGACCATCGACGGCACGGGCAACACCAGCACCAACGCGCCGGTGAACGACTGCGGCAACCCCGTCAACGATGCGATGGGCATCGCGGCGGCCGCGCAGTGCGACAACGAGCAGAACAGCGTGAGCGCTGGCAGCGTCGACGCTGACGGCAGCGACGGCCCCAGCGTCGTGGTTGGCGACGGCTCGGGTCTGGACACCGAGACGCTGCAAGGCAACACCGACACCAACACGCCGATGAACACCTGCGGCAACCCCATGGGCGGCGGCGGGGTCGTGACTGGCGCGCAGTGCCGCAACCGCCAGAACCACGTGGCAGTCGGCGACGCCGGCTGACGCAACCCGCGGCAATCGTCACGCCCGGCGGCGACGGCAACGGCGCCGCGCCGCCGGCTGGCAGCAGCAGAGCAGGTCGTTGGGCGGTCGGGACGCCCGCTCGCATCACGGCGAGCGGGCGTCCCGCACTGCGATCCACCAGCCAGCCCTCGAGGTTGTCGACTTCGCCATCACGGTCTTAGGGCTGCAGGGCGTCCGGGCGGTCGCGCCACTGTCACCCCGACACCCTCCAGCGCCGCTTCCTCGAGACCCAGGCCAGATCGTCACCACCGACCAGGTGATCACCGTCCGCCTCCAGCGGCGCGCCGACGCGCCCGTCCTGCGCCGAGCCGACCTGCCTGGCGCCATCACCGTCCCCTGGTGGGGTAACTGGACCCTGCGCTGCGAGTTCGCCTGACCCTTGTGCCGAACCTGTTGCGTGGAAATCCGCGTTGATACAGCGGGAGGGCCGGGCGGGCTCTTGCCCGGCCCTCCCGCTGCCTCAGTAGCCGGCGCCGAAGCCGGCGCGTGGCACCGTCGCCAGCACCTGCTGCTGGTAGTAGACCGGGCCGCCCTCGTCAGCCGTCACGCTCGAGGGGTAGTGGGTGGAGACCATGAGCGCGTAGACGTTCGCGTTCGAGATCGCCAGCGCGAAGTAGTCGCCGATGAACCCGCGGCCCGTCGGGCAGGGGTCCCTGGCGCCGGCGCAGGGGTACTGCGAGAGCCCGCCGAGATGCTGTCCCGGCTGCTCCGGATCCCACGTGTACTTTGAGATCCGCACGTTCGCGCCGACCGGCACGGCCCCACTGCCGTTGTCCTTGTAGGCCTGCAACGAGGTATCGATGCAGAAGTTGGTCCGCCCGACGTCGGCAGGCAAGACGCTCGAGTCGTTGGGGCACGCCATTCGGCGGTCGTAGAACGCCACCGCCACCGCGCCGCCGGGGCCGGCGGCGACCGAGGGCTGGAACTGGTCGGTGGGCACGCCGAGCGCGTCGAGGTTGTCGTTCACCACGACCGGCGTCGTCCAGGTGAAGCCCCCATCGGTCGATTGCGTGAACTTCACGTCCATCTGGCCGGAGGCCGCGTCCCAATCCTCGTAGGTGAGGTAGAGGTGGTTGGGATAGGTCGGGCTCGCCGCGAAGTTCTCGGTGATGCCGTCGCGGAAGCGCGTGTTCGGCAAGACCCCGCCCGGGACGCCATTCACCGTCGTGATCGGCACGAACGGCGTGAACGTTTGGGCGTCGTCGCTGGAGCGGGCGACGTAGATCGTCGAGGAGGTCCCGTTGGGCGGGAACGAGACCACCGCGACGTAGACATTGCCGGCGGCGTCGATCTCCGGGTACACGTAGGTGACCGCTGCGCCGACCTGGGAGGGCGGGCTGATCGTGACCGCCTTGGCGAAGGTTTGGCCGCGGTCGCGGGAGACGGCCATGCGCACCTTGATTCCCTGGCCCGCCGAGGCGCCGTTGAAGACCGCCCAGGCGGCGTACACGTGGTCCTGGAACTTGTTGCCGGGGATGTGGTTGACGGCAACCCACTGCTTGTCCTCGACGTGCCCGGCCTGCTTGGCGGAGGCGTTGTTGGGCGGCTCGAGCGCCACGCCGCCGTTGCCCTTCACCCAGTGGCGTCCCATGTCGTCGCTGTACGACAGGTCGATCTCGCCGTCCGGATGCAGCTTTGTTGCGTCGAAGAACGAGTTGAACGGCAGCATCGTCTGGTAGACACGGCCGGTGGTGTCGAAGTCGACGTTGGGGTCGGTCGTGTCGGTCCAGCTCGGCGGCATGGCCTGGGTGCCGGTGGAGACGCAGTCGTAGCCCTGCACCTGGTTGTTGGAGACCGGCGTCCCGTTCAGGATCTGATAGGCGCCGAGATAGAACATGTAAAAGGTCGAGTACTTGTCGAAGAAGAACTTCGAGCTGCCGACCAGGTCCTCCGTCCCCGGCTTGACCGCGATCCAGGACTCGGAGTGGTTGGCATTGAACGGGCCAGGCCGGCACGTGCCGGCCAGCGGGACACGCGAGCCGGGCGGGACGGGATAGCCGCCGCCAGTCGTCGGCGAGCTCGCGACGACGTTGGTGAACGGCGCGCTCGCGCTCCATAGGGCACCGCCGACCCCGCTGGCGACGGGCATGGCGCCAAGCACGAGCGCGGCCGCTCCGAACGCCGCCAGCACCCCGGGCAGTCTCCTCATTGTCTCTCCCCCTCTCGCCCGCTTCGCTAGCGCTCGGTCTACCACGGCCGCGAGGCGGCTACCAGAGGTCGCCTCAACACCGGCGTTGAGCGCCTACTGTCCGCAAGGACGTAGGGGGTCCAAGTCCCCCTCCGACACCAACCATCCGGATACCAGCGCCTCACCACCACCCTGGCGCTCTGAGCAGCGACGACAGCAGGTACTCTTTGCCGCGGCGGGCGCCAGAGGCTGCGCTGAAGAAACCTTGCGGTCGTTGTCAGCGTCTGAGCGAGGCTCGCTGCCAGCATCGTGCCAGCGCGGCCCGCAGCCCCTCCCGAATGGTTCCTCAACACCTACCAGGCACGAGAGCGCGTCCTTTGACGGCCTGCAGGCCACCCTCAGGGGGCTGCGGCGCCGGGAATGGACAAGGAGCCAGGGAGCGGAGTCGACCGTTCAGCCGTCCCAGGCCGCGCCGCTTGAACAACAGTTCACGCACGTTGAACGCCGACATCACAGGACCGCTGCGACCCAGACGGGGATGAACTGTGATGAAACGCCTGCTCTTCACGATCTTCGTGCTGCTGTCGACAATCAGCGCGCTGCCGGCATCGGCCGCCGCTTCTGAGCCCAACGAGCCGGTGCTCGCGCGCGGCGCGGCACTGCACGGCGCCAACGGCGTGATGTTCGACCGCCATGACCGGCTCCACATCGCCAGCGTCGCCGGGCGTGAGATCGTGGTGATGGACCCACAGACCGGCGCCATCCTCGACCGCCTCGGCCCCGCCCAGGGCGTGGAAGGGCCGGATGACCTGACCTTCGGACCGGACGGCGCGCTCTACTGGACCTCGTTCTTCACCGGCGTGGTCGGCCGCCGCGCGCCCGATGGCACGGTCGGCACCGTCGCGCAGCTACCGCCCGGCGTCGGCGCGATCACCTTCTCCGACGACGGCCGCCTGTTCGTCGCAGTGAGCTTCCCGGACGCCGCGGACGCGCTCTACGAGGTCGACCCCAACGGCGCCAACCCGCCACGGCTGGTCGCCGAGCAGCTTGGCGGCCTGAACGCAATGGACTGGGGGTCGGACGGCTTCCTGTACGGCCCGCTGAACTTCCGCGGCCAGGTGGTCCGCATCAACGTCGACACCGGCGCGGTCGCGCCGGTCGCCGATGGCTTCGGCCTGCCGACGGCGGCCAAGTTCGACTCGCGCGGCCGGCTGCACGTCGTCGATCAGCTGAGCGGCAAGGTGGTGCGCGTCAATGTCGCGACCGGCAGGAAAGCGGTCGTCGCCCGGCTGACGCCGGGGCTGGACAGCCTGGCGTTCGACTCGCGCGATCGGCTGTTCGTCTCCAGCTTCCAAGACGGCTTCATCGCCGAGGTCACGGCCGACGGCGAGGTCCGGATGGTCAGCGGCGGCGGCATGATCCTGCCAGGCGGCGTGGCGGCGCTGCCGCGCGGACGCGACGGCGAGTCGGTGTTCGTCGCCGACCTGTTCAGCCTTCGGGAGTTCGACGCGCGGACCGGTCGGCAGCGCCGCGTCGAGCGCGGGTTCACCGGCTACTCGCAGCTGATCAGCCCGGTGTTCACCGTCGCGCCGGATGGCGACAGGCTGCTGCTGTCATCGTCGTTTGCCAATGCGGTGCAGCTCTGGGATCCGGCAACACACGCCGCGGTGGCGACCTACACCGGCTTCGCCGTGCCGCTGAACGCGATCCGCTTCCAGGGTGACCTGGTCGTCGCCGAGTTGGGGAGCGGCAGCGTGGTCCGCGCGCGGGGCGCGAACCCGACCGAGCGGGCGACGCTGGCGACCGGGCTGGGCGTTCCGGCGGGGCTGGCGGCCACCGATGACGACCTGTGGGTGGGCGACTGGGCCACCGGCAGCGTCCTGCAGTTGGTCGCCGACGGGCGGCCACTGGCGCCGCCGCGAGTGGTGGCAGAGCACCTCGCCGCCCCGGAGGGGCTGGCGGTCGCGCCGGACCGGAGGAGCCTGCTGGTTGTCGAGAGCGGGGCTGGGCGGCTGGTGCGGATCGATCTGGCAACCGGCCGCGTCAGCACGGTGGCGGACGGGCTGGCGCTGGGCGCGCAGGGCATCCCTGGCCTGCCGCCGACGTGGAGCTTCAACGGAGTGGCGGTCGGCCATTCGGGCGCGGTCTATGTCAGCGGCGACAAGGCGAACGTGCTGTACAGCCTCGATTGAGAAAGGCGACCGGCGGGTGGGCCCAGCCACTCAGCTGGGCCCACCCGCTCAGCGGCCGCGGGAGCGTGGCACAGCGCAGGCCGCCGCGCATGGCTGGGGAACGCACGGCTCAAGCACTGTGTGCTCCTCCGCATCCCAATCGCCTGGGAGCGCTGACTCAGGCCCATCGGCACCCGCCTTGAACAACAGTGCACCCCGGGTGAACGCCACCCTGGGCGGGTGGATAGATCCCGGGTGGATGGATCGGGAGGGAAGGAGGCGTGATGCACGTCGGTCTGAGGCTCCTGCCCGTCGCCCCGCACCGCCATGCGTCGGCGCGTGTCCCGGCCGGCATGGCAGGTGAAGGGAACCCTGAGAAGCGGCTGACGTGCTGATTCGCGTCTGGATCGAGCGCACCCAACCGCTGGCCGGGACTGCGGCGACCGAGGGAGCCGAGCCGGTGGGGTTCGACGGCTGGTTGGACCTGCTCAAGGTGATCTCCGAGCTGGTGGCCGCAGCGCCCTCGAGCGGCGAGGATGTGGACGCGACGGAGGAGCCCATACAAGGAACCCAGCTGAACAACGGTTCCCCCCGTTTGAACGCCCCTACGTCAACAACCCGCGAGGAAAGGGGTGACACGATGCGCATCGGATTGACGGGAATCTTCGTCGACGATCAGGACAAGGCCGAGCGGTTCTACACCCAGGTGCTCGGCCTCAAGGTCAAGACCAACGCCGCCTACAGTCCCACCGAGCGCTGGCTGACCGTGGTGTCGCCAGAAGACCCCGAAGGGGTCGAGCTGGTGCTGCACCTGACCGACGAGCCCGCGCGGGCGTTCCAGCAGGACAGCCGCGAGGTCGGTCGGCCGGTGATCTCGCTGCGCACCGACGACTGCCAGCGCGACGCGGAGCGTCTCAAGGCCAAGGGTGTGGTGTTCGTCAAGGAGCCCGCCAGGATGGACTACGGCGGCATGGACGCGGTCTTCGACGATACCTGCGGCAACCTGATCAACCTCCACCAAGACTGAGGCGCAGCCGTCATGAAATGCAATCCACCAGGACCAGCGGTCGCCGGCACTGTGTGCGCATTCTTCACCGCCACCGTTCGCGACGGGTTGACACGCGTCGAACGCACCCGACGGTGACGCCGAGCCTGCCGAGGATGCGTCGCAGATCCCTGCCCAGTCAGGACCACCCGGATGAGTGGCGTCGGTCATCCGCCTCCCCGGAGCGCGCAACCGCCGACGAGCCGGACCGCCCGGCCTCGCTATCACCGCCTGGCCATAGGATCCGGCCTTCTGGCCACCTCGCATGACTCGCCAACGTCACCCACGCCACCCCACCAGAACTCCGAGACCGGACGCTGTGGCTGTGCAAGGCGCAGCGTGCTGCTGGCCGGCGCCGCCACCTTCGGGGTGATCTCGGTGCTGGCCGCGTTGTCGACCAGCCCGGAGATGCTGATCGGGGCCCGCGCGCTGCTGGGGTGGCCGGGCGCCGGTTGGAGCTGGCTCGCACCGTGAGCGATCGACCGCTCGGCCGTGCCCAGCGACTGCAATCCACGCCATCATGACGCGCTCAACAGCCTCTTGGCCGCTGGTCAGGGGTGGCCGGGTCCCGGGTGGGCGAGGGGTACCGGGCGGGCATGCCTGGCGCTAGGCTGACCAGGGCGATGGCTGTGATGGGAGACCCTGCCCGGCGTCCAGGATCGCGGGCGTTTGTGGGCCGGGACCGGGAGCTGGCGGAGCTGCTGGCCGGCCTGGAGGACGCCGCCGGTGGTCGGAGACGGCTGTTCCTGATCGCCGGGGAGCCTGGGATCGGCAAGACCTGGTTGGCGGAGCACCTGGCAGGGCACGCGACCAGGCGCGGGGCCCGTGTGTTGTGGGGTCGCTGCTGGGAGGCTGGGGGAGCACCGCCGTTCTGGCCGTGGACGCAGGTAATTCGTGCCCTCACCGAGGACCGCGACGAGCAGACGTTGGCTGCCTGGCTGGGTGCGGGGGCGGCCCAGGTCGCCCAGTTGGTCCCCGACCTCGCCGAACGCCTTGGGATGACCGCGCCTCCCCTGGTTGCCTCTCGGGAGTCCGAGGCGGCGCGCTTCTACCTGTTCGAGGCGGTCTCCGGCTTCCTCGAGCAGGCGGCGTCGGTGGAGCCGCTGCTGCTGGTCTTCGACGATCTGCACGCGGCCGATGACCCCTCCCTGCTGTTGCTGCAGTTCCTGGCGCGAGACCTTCGCGGTGCAAGGCTGCTGGTGGTAGGGACCTACCGCGACATCGAGGCCGATCGCCATCCAGGAGTCGTCGATGCGGTGGGGCAGCTGGTGCGCGAGGGGCAGTCGCTCATCCTGCGGGGGCTGGATCGCGCAGCGGTCAAGGGCCTCATCGAAGCGTTCTCCGGGGTGGTGCCCTCCGAGGCGAAGGTCGCCGCCGTCCACGAGACGACCGAGGGCAACCCGCTGTTTGTCCGGGAGGCCGTGCGCCTGCTGGCCACCGAGGCCACCCTGCAGGACCCCGGCCGGGGAGGCGTGCCGATCCCGGGCAGCGTCCGGGCGGTGATCCAGCGGCGGCTTACCCCGCTGTCCGCCGACGCCGTCCAGGTGCTGTCGGCCGCCGCGGTGGTGGGCCGAGAGTTCGACCTGGCGCTAGTCGGCCCCTCCTGCGAGCTCCCGGTCGAGCGCGTCCTCGGTGCGTTGTCGGAGGCGCTTGCGCTGGGCATCGTGGCCGAGGACCCAGGCACCGTCGGCGCGTACCGCTTCTCGCACTCCCTCATCCGCGAGGTGCTCTACGAGCGGCTGCCGATCCCGGCCCGAATGCAGCTGCACCGGCAGGTCGGCGAGGCGATCGAGCGCCTGTATGGCAGCGGCTCGGGGGCGCATGTCGCTGAGCTGGCCCGCCATTTCGCCGAGGTCGCGGCCGCCGGGGAGGGCGCCAAGGCGCTGGAGTACGCCCGCCGGGCCGGCGAGCGAGCCATGGGCATGTACGCCTACGAGGAGGCCGCCGCCGAGTACCAGCGGGCCCTGCGGGCGCTGGAGTTCGCCGGCCCGGACGAGCCGGTTCGCTGCGAGCTGCTGCTGCGGCTGGGCGCAGCCCAAGCCCGAGCGGGCAGCTATCAGCAGGCCAAGGAGAGCTGCCTGCGGGCCGCCGAAATCAGCAGGAGGCTTGGCGCACCCGAGCAGCTGGCACGCGCCGCCCTGGGCTTCGGCGAGCGGCAGGTCGAGGGCGGCCTGGTCAACCGGCAGCTGGTCGCGCTGCTGCAAGAGGCGCTCGACGGCCTGGGTCCCCAGGATTCACCGCTTCGCGCCCGGCTGCTGGCGCGCCTGTCCCTGGAATTCACCTTCTCGGACGAGACGAAGGTCATGGAGTCGCTCAGCCGGCAGGCGGTCGCCATGGCCCGCCGGCTGGCCGACCCGGTGGCGCTGCGCAGCGCGCTGGATACCAGGTGGATGGCGGTGTGGGGTCCGGACGGGCTGGGTGAACGCACCGCCCTGGCAGAAGAAATCGTGCGACTGGCACGGGAGACCGGCGACCGTGAGATGGAACTGGACGGTCACGCCGCTCGGGCGGCCAGCTCGCTGGAATGGGGCGACGTCCGGGCGGCCCAGGCGGACATCGCGGCCCACGCCCGGCTGGCCGAGGAGCTGCCCGTGGCCGTCCACCGGTGGGCAGCGACGACGATGCGGGCGCTGCGGGCGCTCCTGGACGGCTCCTTCGACGACGCCGAGCGGCTGGCCGACGAGGCCCTGTCCCTGCAAACGGGGCGACCCAACGTCCTGTTCACCCACCTCGACCAGGTGGCCCTGCTGCGGTGGGAGCAGGGGCGCCTGGGGGAGCTGCGCGACGAATGGCAGGGGGTCGTGGACCGGTTTCCCCGGGCCGCGTTCGCACGGGCGTGGCTGTCGCTTGCCGACGCGGAGCTTGGTGACAGCGATGGCGCGCGCAGGGGGCTGTGGTCGCTGGCCGAGCAGCTTCCCCAGCGGCCTCGAAACGGGATCTGGCTGCCGGCCGTGGCGCTGGCCTGCGTGCTGTCCGCGCACCTGAACGAGCCCGAAGCCGCGGGCAGCCTGTACCCGCTCCTGGGTCCCTACGGGGGGCATATCGTCGCCTTCACGGCGCCCCAGCCGGTCGTCTGCCTCGGGTCGGCGTCGTTCTACCTGGGCCTGCTGGCGACCGTGACGGCCAGATGGGCGGAGGCCGCCGACCACTTCGAGGCGGCCATCGCCGCCCACGACCGGCTGGGGGCCAGACCATTCCTGGCCCGCACGCGCTACGAGTACGCCCGCATGCTGCTCCGCCGGGGCCAGGCTGCGGACCGGAGCATGGCGCTCTGGCTCCTGGACCGGGCGCTTGCCGCTGCCAGCTCCCTCGGGATGGCCCCCGTCGCCGAGGGGATCCAGACTCTCCGAGCGGCGCAGGCACGCGGCACAGTGCCTACGGAGCCGGCGGCCGCCGAAGCCGCCGCGCCCGAGATGTCCAGGAACGTGTTTCGCCGCGAAGGTGAGTACTGGAGCGTCGCCTACGAAGGCGACATCGTCCGCGTCAAGGACGCCAAGGGCCTGCGCCACCTGGCCCGGCTGCTGGCCCATCCTGGGCGGGAGTTCCATGCGGCCGAGCTGGAGGCGGCCGAAGGCCGGGTGGCGCCGGCGGCCTCCGTGGGGTCAAGGGGTCGGGCCGAGAGTGGCGAGCTGACGGTACGCCTGGACCTTGGCGACGCCGGGGAGCTGCTGGACGCCACCGCCAAGGCCGCCTACAAGGCGCGGCTGGAGGAGCTGCAGGCGGAGCTGGACGAGGCGGAGGGCTTCAACGACCCGGTCCGTGCCGCCAAGGCACGGCAAGAGATGGACTTCCTGGTAGACGAGCTGGCGCGGGCGGTCGGGCTGGGCGGCCGCGACCGCAGGGCGGCGTCTCACGCCGAACGCGCCCGACTCAACGTGACCAGGGCGATCCGGGCGGCGATGGCCAACCTCGCCCGCGCCGACCCTTCGCTGGGCCGGCATCTTGCCGCCACGATCCGGACGGGCCGGTACTGCTCCTACACCCCGGATCCCCGCGCCCCGATCGCCTGGGAGCTGTGACCCGGCGGGTCCCTCGGCATCCGCCTGAACAACAATGCAGTAGGGCAGCTGGGCCAATGGCGTGAGCAGCGTGACCCACGCGCGAGTCAGCCCAATCTGCTTGACGCCGCTTTGCCTGCCTGCGTTGGCGTGGTGTCGGTGGCCGCCTCCGCGCTGCTGTGGGCGGCGGTGCTGCCGGCGCTCGTGCTGCGTGTGGGCAAGGCGCGGCAGGCGGCGGGACCCGCTGAGTCATGGGCAGTACGTTCGGAGGGCCTGGCCGCGTCCGATTGAACAACGGTTCACGCATGTTGAACGCCCCGGCGGTGAAGAACCCTCAGCCATAGCCTGGATCGGCACGAGCATAAGGAGGTACTAGAGCCCCGATATTTCAGGAAGCCATGCAGTGTGAGCGTCTTGGCCGGGTTCGACTGCACTTGCGGGATTGACGAGCGGTATCGGCTCGGCGGTCTTGCCAGGCCCGACAGGACCCACGATGCGGTCGCAACAGCGCCCGATGGCCGCGCCGCAATATCGAGCTCGACCGGCTCGAGGGCTACCTGGACGAGAAGAAAAGAGGACAGCGGTGAGTCACAACCTGAAGCTGGAGCGCCGGTTCGACGTGGCGCCGGAGGTGGTCTTCGACGCGTTCACCGACCCACAGGCCCAGAAGGAGCTGTACGCCGATGCGCCGGACTGGATTGTCGAATCCCAGTGCGACCTGCGCGTCGGGGGCCGGTGGAGCATCACGTTCGGGCCGCCGGGAAGCACGCCGGCTCGCGAGACCAACGTGTTCCAGGTGGTCGACCGGCCGCGGCGCGTGGTCTACAGCTCAACGATGACGATGCCGGACGGATCCAGCGTCGACACGGGCATGGAAGTCACTTTCGTTGAGGAGGACGGCAGGACCCTGATGACGATCGTCCAGAGCGGCTTCCCAACCGCCGAGGTCCGGGACGAGTTCGCGGGCGGCTGGCCGAGCATCCTCGACGGGCTCAGGCGCGCCGTCGCCGCGAAGGTCACGGATCGTTCATGAGCGTCGTCAGCACCCGCCAGGCCGGGCGGCGAGAGTGGATCGGGCTGGCGGTGATCGCCCTTCCATGCCTGCTGTACTCCATGGACCTGACCGTGCTGAACCTGGCGGTGCCACACCTCAGCGCGGACCTGCAGCCCAGCAGCACCCAACTCCTGTGGATCGTGGACATCTACGGATTCCTGCTCGCCGGGTCGCTGATCACCATGGGCACCCTCGGCGACCGCATCGGCCGCCGCCGGCTGCTCCTTATCGGCGCCGGCGCGTTCGGCGTCTGCTCGGTGCTGGCCGCGTTCTCCACCAGCGCCGGGATGCTCATCGGCGCACGCGCCCTGCTCGGGTCGCCGGCGCGACCCTGGCGCCCTCCACCCTGTCGCTGATCCGCAACATGTTCGCCGATCCCCGGCAGCGCACCGTCGCCATCGCGGTGTGGATCACCAGCTTCTCGGCGGGCGGCGCGATCGGGCCGCTGGCGGGCGGGGTGCTGCTGGAGTGGTTCTGGTGGGGCTCGGTGTTCCTGCTGGCCGTGCCGGTGATGGCGCTGCTGCTGGTGCTGGGGCCGATCCTGCTGCCCGAATACCGTGATCCCCAGGCGGGCCGGCTGGACCTGGTCAGCGCCGGGCTGTCGCTGGCCGCGGTCCTACTGGTGATCTACGGCCTGAAGCGGATCGCCCAGGACGGCCCCGGCTGGCCGGCGGCGCTGTTCATCGTGGCCGGGCTGGCGGTCGGGGTGGGGTTCCTGCGCCGGCAGCGTGCGCTGGCTGATCCGCTGCTGGACCTGCGGCTGTTTCGGGTGCCCGCCTTCAGCGCCGGGCTGGCCACCAACGTCCTCGGCTTCTTCGTCGCGTTCGGCGCCTTCCTGTTCATCGCGCAGCACCTGCAGCTGGTGCTTGGGCTGTCGCCGCTGCGGGCGGGCCTGTGGACGGTGCCCTCGGGTGGTGGGTTCATCGTCGGGTCCCTGCTGACTCCGCTGCTGGTGCGCCGGCTCCGCCCCGCGTTCGTCATGGCTGGTGGGCTGGCGCTGGCGGCGGTCGGCTTCGGGCTGCTCACCCAGGTCGACGGGGCCTCGGGGCTTGCGGTCCTGGTGACCGGGTCGGTCGTCTTCTCCCTGGGGCTTGCGCCGGTGTTCACCTTGGCAACCGACCTGACCGTCGGGGTCGCCCCGCCCGAGCGGGCCGGGGCGGCGTCGGCGATCTCGGAGACCAGCTCGGAGTTCGGCGGGGCGCTGGGCATCGCGATCCTCGGCAGCGTCGCGATCGCCGTGTACCGCAGCCACGTCGCCGACGCCGTCCCAGCCGGTGTCCCATCCCAGGCCGCCCACGCCGCGCGGGACACCTTGGGCGGCGCGGTGGCGGTGGCCGGGCAGCTCCCCGACCAGCCCGGCCAAGCGCTGCTGGACGTCGCTCGCCAGGCGTTCACCCAGGGGTTGCAGTTGACCTTTGCCGTCAGCGCTGCCGTCGCGATCGGCATCGCCATCCTCGCCGCGGTTCTGCTCCGACACGTTGGCGCAGGCTCCGAGCCCGAGGAGCAACCAGCACCGAGTCAGGATGGATCCTGCTGCGCCGCCAAGGTGGGCGTGGTGAAGCTCCAAGGTCACACCGCCCAGATGCGAGCAGAGTCATGAAGCCATCATTGGTCCAAGAATGACCGGTCATGTCCGGCGATCCAGTACAGGTCGGCCACTTCCCACCAGTCACTCCGGACATGAACCAGCCCAACTACAGGAGCGGATGGACATGCTGCTTGAGAACAAGAACGCTGTGATCTACGGAGGGGGCGGTTCCGTAGGTGGTGCGGTTGCCCGTGCCTTCGCCCGCGAGGGGGCGAAGGTCTTCCTCGCCGGTCGTACCATGGCCGCGCTCGACGCGGTGGCCCAGGAGATCGCCGCCACCGGAGCCGTGGCCGAGACGGCTCGAGTCGACGCGCTCGACGAGCGGGCCATCGAGGAGCACATCGGCGCCGTGGCTGCGAAGGCAGGAGGCATCGACGTCTCCTTCAACGCCATCTCGATCCGGGACGTTCAGGGGATCCCGCTGGTCGAGCTGTCGCGTGAGGACTTCAGCCTCCCGATCGTGACCGGCACCACCACACACTTCTTGACCGCGCGGGCGGCGGCGCGGCGCATGGTCGAGCGGGGGTCAGGGGTGATCTTGACGCTGTCTGCTTCGGCGGCCCCCGTCGCCGGCTCTCCCGAACCGGGGCGGGGGGATGGGAGGCTTCGGGGTGGCGTGCGCGGCGATCGAGGCGTTGTCGCGACGGCTGCCGACGCTGGCCGAGGTGGCCAATGTGGCGGCCTTCATGGCCTCAGATCAGGCCAGCGCGATGACGGCAACCATCGCCAACCTGACGTGCGGGACCGTCGTCGACTAGCGCCGTCCCGACCGACGAGCTGGAGGCTCTCCTTGGGGGAGGCAAGGACCTTCTGCGACGACTACCGACGCTCTGGGTTCTCCGCGATCGGCACCGTCACGGCGAGTCGCGGCCGACGGTGGCTGGCATGGACGCCGGCAACACGTGCCACTTGGAGGACACATCGAGATGACCATCGACGCGCCGGCCAGATCACGACAACACGATGCCGGTGAGGAAGGAAGCGAGATGGCGGGTTACGTGCAGGTTCGGGGCGTGCGAACCTGGTACGAGGAGCGCGGCGAGGGCGAGCCGCTGGTGCTGTTTCACGGCGGGATGGGCGACGCAGGGGACTTCGCGGCCAACATCGACGCGCTGGCTGCCCGCTTTCACATCTTGGTTCCGGAGCGACGCGGCCACGGCCACACCGCAGACGTCGATGGCCCCATCACCTACGAGTTGATGGCGCAGGACATGATCGCGTTCCTGGAGGGCGTGGTAGGTGAGCCGGCGCACCTGGTTGGCCACAGCGACGGCGCGAACGTGGCGCTGCTGGTCGCGCGGCACCGTCCCGACCTGGCTCGCCGCCTGGTCAGCATCAGCGGAAACTTTCACCATGACGGCCTGATCCCCGGCGTGATCGACGCCGACGAGGCGGCCGAGTTCGCGGTGACGGCCTACAGCCAGGTGTCACCAGATGGTCGAGAGCACCTTCCGGTGGTGGCCGGCAAGCTCGCGCGGATGTGGGCACACGAGCCGACGTTGACATCGGAGGATCTGCGCGGCATCACCGCTCCGACGCTGGTCATGGCCGGCGACGACGATGCGGTCACCCTGGAGCACACCATCGCGCTGTACCGAGGGCTGCCGAACTCCGAACTGGCCATCGTGCCCGGCACCTCCCACCTGCTCATCATGGAGAAGCCGGCGCTGTGCAATACGATCATCGTCGACTTCCTGACGGGCCGTGTCGTACCTATCCTGTTCCCGATCCGCCGGAAGACGTGACGGCAGGTCGGAGTCGCTTCGCGACCGCGGGCGAGTCATTCCGCATGCGCCAGACCCGCAGCCAAGGAGGCACACGGGCGCTGAGGATCTTCAGTCCGGCCGGTGGCGCGAGCAACGCCACGAGGTGAGCCGAGCGAACAACCCACCGAATCCCAATTGGTTTCCGGTGCATACGGCGATGGAGGAAGCCGAGTGGGTCGCGCCGAGCCCTGAGGTGGCCAGCCTGCTGAACCCGGTGCCGGCGCAGCGAGCAAGGCTGCTGCTGGCCCAGGTCGATGAGCTGGTCTGCGGTCTGCTGGATGCCCAGCCGCTCGGCCAGGGTGGCGGGCAGCAGCTGGCCCGCAGCGGCCTTGCGGCATCGGCGAAGACTTCCAGCACGTCACGGTAGGCCACGGGCAGCACCACCTCCTCCACGCCCGCCTGCCACTGGGGCACCGTGACCACCCCGACACCCACCCGCGCGGCCACCGGGGCCGCCTCCAACCCGGCACGTGCGACCGGGCCGTTCAGACGCAACGCGGCCCGAACCCCGGCGTCGCCGTCCTGGGCGACCTCAACACCGCCCGGCCCTCCATCGGCCCCCTCGACAGCCCCCACTGGTGGTCGTCACCACCGCCAAGGATCTCCAGGACGGTCTGCCGCGTGATCCCCAGCCGCGACAGCAGCTCCTCCTCGCCGGCCAACTGCTCGGTCAGCTCGGCAATCCGCGCACGCAATGCCTCCGCCCGGCCACGAGCCGCCGCCTCCCGCGCTTCCAGCTCTGCCATCAGCGAACCCATCATCGTTTCCTTCCGTCACCACACGACAGGTGACGGTCAACTCTCGCACACCAGACCACAACACCCCAGCTCAACAGGTCCCTGCGAACGAGCTACACCCAATGACGATCGACGTCACATCCAGACGTCTCTACTGTTCGGGCTGGGCCAGGTGGACTTTGGCGTCCTCATAGGTGGCGTCGCCGGTCGACTCAGCAGGCCCATAGACGAGGTTCAGCACACCCGTCTTGAAGGTCTCGGACGAGATCAGCGTCAGCGGGATCGGGGTCTCGCCCTCGTCGAACAGCCGCATGCCCTTGCGGACGGCGATCGGGTGCACCAACAGGTGGAGCTCGTCCAGCAGCCCAGCGGCCAGCAATTGGCGGACGACGGAGACCGAGCCGCTCAGGGCGATGTTGGTGTCGCCCGGCTCGTTCTTCAAGGCGGCGACGGCCTCGACGAGGTCGCCCTCCAGCTGCTCGGAGTTCCGCCAGGTGAACTCCAGCTGCTGATTTGACACGACGATCTTGCGTGCGTCGCCGAGCGCCTTGGCCATAGCGGCGTCTTCCCCGCCGGCCGTTTCCCGCGCAGGCCACGCCCCGGCGAAGCTGTCGTAGGTCTTGCGGCCGAAGAGCACGGTGTCGGCCGCGCCGAGAGTTGCCGAGACGGCAGCACCCATCTCGTCGTTGAAGTACGGGAAGTGCCAATCCCCCGGGTTCTCGACGACGCCGTCGAGCGAGATGAACAGGCCTGCGGTGATTTTCCTCATGATGCTTCTCCACAGAAGTAGTCGGTGAGGTGGCGTCCCAGGTTCGGTGTAACAGTGGCCTGAGCGCAGGTTCCGATGGTCACGTTACGCGGCGTGTGTGACAGCTTTCGGCGGGCTGTGGTCGTCGGTGTTGTGGTCGGGTTGGTGGGTCGTTGGGCTGTTTGGTCAGAGTGCGATGGTGGGCTCGCATCTCGCTCGTTCCTTCAAGAGGCGGTCGGCGGCCGTGTTCAGGAGCGCTTGGGTTCGAAGTGCAACGCGGTGATCCCGCAGTCGAACGGTTGCGCAGCGACGAGGCGAAGCTGCTGGTAGGCCCCGAGGTTGGGGAACACGGGCAGTCCGGCGCCGATCGCGGTCGGGTTGACGAACAGGTGGAGCTCGTCGAGCAGACCCTTGGCGATCAGGCCCGATACGAACGTGCTGCCTCCGTAGGCGATCATGTCCCCGCCCGGCTGGCCCTTGAGCCGGTTCACGGTCTCGGCCAGGTCGCCGCCGGCGACGACCGCGTTCTCCCAAGGCGACTCGGTGAGGGTGTTGGAGATCACCACCTTGGGCGTGTTGTTCATCCAGTCGATGGACGCCTGGGTCTCGCCCTCGGGCCCGGCCGCCCAGGCCGGGATGAACCCCTCGGCGAGCTTGCGGCCCAACACGATGCAGTCGACCGATTCGGTGAGCGCCTCGACGTGGGCGCTGATGTCGTCGGTCCACGGGTGCGTCGTCCAGTCCATCTCGCCGTTCGGGCCGCCCATGTAGCCGTCGACGCTGGTCTGGACCTGGAGCTTGAACTTGCGCATCTGGTGCTTCCTTTCGGGTTCGGGGGCGGTGTTGGCTCTGCTGGTGGTGAAGGAGGCCAGGAGCTGCTCGGCCAGGCTCGCAGGCCCGGTTGGGCGGCCCGCCGCCCGGGTCAGCCGGCGAGCAGGGCGTCCATCTGGCCGACCGCCTGCACAAAAACCTCTGTCGCGCCCATGCGCACCAGCTGCTCCATCTGCTCCCGGGAGTCGAAGACCGAGCGCACCTCCATCCGGGTGCCGCCGTCGTGCTCGGTGAGCCGCACCCGCACCGTGGTGGTCGGCATGCCGGCGACCGGTGTCCCGTTGTGGTCGGCGGACCCGTCGGTGAACTCCAGGGACTTCGGCGGGTTGACCGACGTGATGCGCCACCAGCCGCGGGACTTCTCGCCCTGTGGGCCGGTCATGAAGTAGGTGACCGCACCACCGGGGGTCAGGTCGTGGGTCTCCACGGTCGCCGGGTGGCTCGGCGGTCCCCACCAGCGCTCCAGCTGCCGCGGGTCGGCCCACAGCTGCCACACCCGCTGGATCGGGGCGTCGAAGTCGGCGATCAAGGTGAAGGTCAGGCGGTCGAAGTCCTTGGCGACGCTGGTGACGCTCATCGGCCTTGTCCTCTGGTCGGGTTGTTCTCCTGTGGGTCGGGGACCTGCGCGAGCAGGTCCGACATCCGCTCCACTCGCCCGCGCCAGGCCGTCTCGAGCTGGTCGAGGGCCTGCCGCGCACGGCCTAGGGCGTCGGGGTCGGTGCGCACGAGCTGCTCCCGTCCGTGGCGCTGTTTGGTGACCAGGCCAGCCCGCTCCAGCACCGCGACGTGCTTTTGCACCGCGGCGAAGCTCATCGGGTAGGCCTCGGCCAGTCGCGACACCGACGGCTCGCCCCGGACGCAGCGGCGGAGGATGTCGCGGCGGGTGGCGTCGGCCAGTGCGTGGAACAGGTGGTCCACGGCCTCGTCGGTCAACTCATCCACAACCATTTGGTTGTAGATTAGTGCGGCTCCTACTCGCTGTAAAGCGGCTCGCGCTCCCAGAGTCAGGCGCCAGAAGAGTGACGAGAAGACGCACGGCCGTGGTCTTGCCCGCGCCGTTGGAACCGAGCAGCCCACGGGACGGTTCCCTCGGCGACGGCGAGCGTGAACCGGTCCAGTGCAGGGATCTCCGGAACTCCGATGCGGCCGCGCTGTGGCGGGAACGCTCGCCCGAGTGGAGGGCATCGGACGGGGTGATCGCTCAATGCAACAGCGCCCCTTACCTGCGTCTGGTCAACCTGCCAACAATCCCACCACGATGTCGGCACGGGTGGGCGGCGTCGGCCAGCAGCGGTGTGAACCACGCCACCCGGGCCGTCGACGATGACGCGGTCGACCTCGATGCCACGGTCGGCGAGCAGTTCCTCGGCGTCGCGGTACCACAGCCCGAACCGCGGGTAGCAGCGGACCGCGTACGCAAGCACATCGGGTGGGAACCGGAGGCCAGCGAACGCGGGTCCGGGTGCGGGACCGGGCGAGGCGACGGATTCTCATGGCGACAGTCTCGCTGCCCGACCCCGGTCGCAAGAAACCCAACAGCACCCCCCAAAAAAGCGGCAGCGCAGTCGTCCGGCTAGGACGGCCACCGCCCGCCGGTGACGGCGACCCGATCGCTGCCGGCCTGGCCTTGACCGGGCCGCTTACCGCCAACCCTTCGTCCCGGGGGCGAGCCCATCGACGGCGTCGTCTCGGTCCCACTACCCTGTAGAGCGGAGGGAGCGCCTGTTGGTGGCGGGTTCGGGGGGAGCGTGCTCCCCCCGAACCTCGCTGGGATTGTGCTAGCGCACCGGCTGCAGCTCGCGTTCCGGCTCGGCCGGAGGGGCTGGGGCCGGGGGTGGGGCGGCACCCTCGATGCGGAATTGCGGTAGCCATCCAAGCCACCCCGGCAGGTACCAGTTCCACCTGCCGAGCAGGGTCATGGCCGCAGGGACCAGCACCGAGCGCACCAGCGTGGCGTCGATCAGCACCGCCACCGCCAGGCCGAAGCCCATCTGCTGGAGCATGGTCAGCCGGCCGGCAGCGAACCCGGCGAACACCGCCACCATGATCACCGCGGCGCCGGTGATGATCCCGCCGGTGGTGCGCAGGCCAAACGACACCGCGTCACGGTTGTCCCTGGTCTGGCCGTAGCGCTCCTGGATGCGGCTGAGCAGGAACACCTGGTAGTCCATGGACAGCCCGAACAGCACCGAGAACAAGAACAGTGGCAGCCACGACTCGATGGTCTCGACCTGCTGGAAGCCGAGCAGGCCCGCGCCATGCCCTTGCTGGAACACCCACACCAGCAGCCCGTACGCGGCGCCCGCCGACAGCAGGTTCAGCGCCACCCCCAAAAGCGGCAGCACCACCGAGCGGAACACCACCATGAGCAGCAGGAACGACAGGCCCAGCACGAACGCGATCGCAAATGGCGTGTAGAAATGGGTCAGGTCGAAAAAGTCGATCCCACCCGCTGTCTGCCCACCGACCTTGACGCGCGCGTCCACCCCGGCGAAGGCGGCGGGGACCGTCACCTTACGCAGGTGGCGGACCGCGGCCGTGGCGGCCTCGCTGCTGGGGTCGCCGTTGACCGGGACCGAGACCAGGGCGAGGTCGCCCACCTGGTTGATCTGGACGGTGCTGGGGCCGAAGGCACGGTCGGTCTTGAGATCAGCCTGCAGCCTGCCGATCGCCGCAGTCACCGCGGGTGAGCGGACCTTGCCGTCGACCACGATCTGGGCGGGAGAGGTCAGCCCGCCGGCGGTGAAGTCCCGGGACAGCACGGTGAACGCCTGCTTGGACTGGACGTCGTTCGGGTAGGTGCTGATCCCCGAGAATCCGGTCCTGATGCCAAACAGCGGTATCGCCGCCACCGCCAGGATCCCGGTAGCCACCAGCAGGCTGGTCACTGGCCGGGCCATGACCCGCCGCGCCACCCCGGCCCAGAAGCCGCGGGTGCGCTCCACGTCAGCCTGGCGGTGGCGGAACAGCACCGGCACGCGCAGCGCGTTCACTCGGTCGCCCATGACGGCCAGCAACGCTGGCAGCAAGGTG
>WNFX01000868.1_pt1 | contig 31544 bp, 36 predicted proteins | sample 5400111 | NCBI WGS metagenome assembly WNFX01 (sample SAMN13153363, study PRJNA577476) | soil metagenome | isolation source: 40 cm soil or saprolite under grassland replicate 1 | place: USA:California | collected 2016-06-15 | reverse complement strand
ACAACACGACTCATTGGGGCAAAATTGAAGGGACGCGTTCATTGGTTCTTTGTTTGTTTTCATATTCAAAGCATGCCAACGGACGCATAGTTTTTCAAGTTCTCCTTCCCTTTTCACCAGTTCGTGGAGAGCTACCGAATGCCCACTTATGCGTCTTTTTTCAAGTCTCCCCACCCCTCCATTTCACCACTTAGCGGGGTTCTACCACCTCTTGAGGATTAAACGGAACAGCAAAAAGCCTCCTATTTTCAAATCTATCCCGTACGCCTCTCTGCATATTCGCCAGAACCTCTTCTACACTCCTTTGCAGCCTCACCAAGCCGAATAATCCCCACATGCAGTACTCTGTATTCACCGCGAAACTTGAGAAAAGAATGTCCGAGGTAGAGAAACCAGCAGGTGCATGGAGTCCTAATTCTTCAGCAAGGCCCCGGAGCGCGCACCGATAGACATCGGGTGCCTGGCCCGTCGTACCTCTGTCAAGCAGCCTGGAAAGCCCTTCTGCAAGGCTGATATCGTACGTATTCGGACGACATCCTAATCCTTTGCTTCTCTGCACTTCGCGCCTCCACCTTGACCGGGGCAACACCTACCTGCTTTGTAATTGATGTGCTAAGCTGAGCCCCAAAAATGACATGTTTCGCCCTTTTTTGCAAACCAACCATTTATTCGAGTATAACCCATTGAATTTACTCACAGATGAAGGTATGCTAAACCTGGAAATATGAGTAGATCAGTAAACGGAAAAGGACAGAGCGATGCAACCACCGAAACCCATCATTATCAAGGTGACAGAAGACTATCAGTACTTTGACATCAGTGCTATCCCACCAATAGACAGGAGTAGGATAATAGCCGTTTACGTTCGCCAGTCTGATAAGGATGCTGATACTGAACACGGTGAAAGCCTTGCTACTCAGCTAGCCCTGCGAGAATTGGCCGTAAAACTCCAGAATGGCCGTGAACATATGGTAAAGATGTACCAAGAAGAACCGGGTACCAGTGGGCGCAAGCGCATTGATCAGAGAGAAAAGCTAAACGAACTGTACGCAGACCTCGCTGCCGGTCTAATTGGCACTATTATTGTAGCAAGGGAAGATAGACTGTTTCGCGATAAGCATGGGGACCAGTCAGGCACTTTCACCCGTAAGGCCGAAGAAATGAGCACTGTTGTTCTAGTACCACCGCTAAAGCCCGGCCAGAAGCTACGCTATTATGATTTCAGCCAGCACTCACATTTACGCGCCTTTCAGGACAAAATGCAACAAGCGGCTGACTACATAGATTTCCACATCGGTTATATGCATCTCAACCAGCGTAATAAAGCCTTACGTGGTTGTTATGACGGGCGCGGGCTTCCTCCTGGTCTGGTTATCGAGAAAACGACAGACCCGTTAGAAAAGGCAAACGCGAAACCCGTGCTCTACAAACCGTGGGCGGAGATTATGCGGGACTTATGGAAGCGGGCGAAAGAATTGGGATGGCGTTTCAATTTGCTTATCCGCGAGATTGACGCCACGGCATACCTTTTTCCAGAACCATCAGAAGATGATAAGCTGAAATACTACTTCCCTACTTCAATGCGTAAGGTCAAGGGTGGCTACAAACCGCATGGCTATGCTGTCAAAAGCTGGTTTAAGTGCCGGGAATTGGCCGGTGACTGGACAATTGGAACATATGAGAGGCAGGGAAATAAAAAGGTTCTGGTAGAGTTGAGAGTAAAACAGAACAATCATCCTGCTGTCATCAATGACCGTGAGCTTTTTGAAGAGGGGTACATTGCTGCTACTGGTTATACTCTCGAAGGTGTTGAAGTCCCAGAAGCGAGGAAAGATAGGAAGTTTGTTGAGCGAAAAGAACGAGAGACACCAATCGAATTGGTGCTCAGGTATCGTCTGACAAGCCCACAGGCAACATTTATCACCCCGAGAACCGCAGGCGATGAGAAAAAGCCCTATGATGCTTATCTGGGTGCTAGCATGACCAAAGATGGCATGTTAGAAGAGTACGCTTTTTGTGTGCATGGCCCGGAGCTTGACCGTGTAGTGGCTGAACGATTGGAAGCTTTGGCTGCCGCTGATGTGGAACTGGCGAGCCGCATACGGCAATTCCTGGTAGAAATCCAGAAAGCCCAACAAAAGGCCCTCGAATCGATAGATGACCAACTCGAAACGATAGCAGCCAAACTGAAGAGAGCAAGAGCACGCCTCGCCGATGTGGAAAAAGATATGGACGCGGAAACACTGGAAGCTCTGAGAACGAAAATACGAGAGCTTGTGATTGACCAGAATGAACTAGAAGCAAAACGAAAAAGGCTAAAGAAGGTTAAGGGCGCTGAAGAAATCGAGAAGTTCTATGGCCTTCTTGGCAATTTTGAGGAGCGCTATCATAAAATGGAACTTGATGAGAAGCAACGCCTGTTTGAGCTTCTGACGAACAAGATGGAAATAGAGGTAGTCTCCCAACATTGGTTAAAGCTCACTATCAACTGGATAAGCCCGGTTATAGGGAGCCGTCCTGACGTGTGCTTTATCTGGCGTAATATTCCGAGCAAGGGGCAAGAGGTCACACCTGAAGAAATCGCCATTCTCAAAGAGCATTACCCCAAGTGCAAGAAGCACAGTGACCTGTTGCAACTTTTCCCTGAGCGCACACTAAAGGCTATCTATCGTATGGTCAGCAAGTATGGCCTTCAGAAATCTGGCCCCCTGATGAAAGCCGATGCCCTGAGCAATCTCACATGGACTGATCTGCAAGCCTTCCCTGACAGAGCGAAAAGCCTGGAACTGGCAAAGATAGCGACAGAGTATTGCCGTAATGAGAAAAGACAGATGGCGGCATTGTGGGTAATGTCTGCTGACCTCTCTACAAGGGACATGGCACCGCTCTATACGCTGACTGAGGAGCCATCTTCTGATATACTCATAGATGATAGCGTGGGCCAGCCCGGTCTATAGCGAGGAATCATCTCCTTTGGCATCACCACAGCCCACTTGCTACCCTCGCCCAGGCCGCCGGGCGTGAGGCGCACAGAGATATTGAAGACCGTCTCGTTGGGCAGATGGAGCTTCCAGTCAGGCATACTTTTCAAGAGGGGATCGCGACGCCAGATACTCAGGAGGGTCGGGTCCTCCGGCGCGCCACTCTGTGATCGGCCCAGCGCCACGACCTGTCCAACCACGGCTGAACGCTCCCACTCGGGAAAACGTAGCGAGACCGAGTAGCGATACTCGTCAAGGCCCTGGGCGTTGATAAAGGCACGGTAGCCCTCGCGTTCCAGGCGACGTTCGGTATCGCTCTGCCAGATCCTGACCATAGCGTCGAGCCGCTTCTTTTTCTCGTCCGCACTGAGCTTTGCGTAGACTCCGGTATCGGGCGGATAGTTTTGCGCTTGCATAACACTGTCCCTCGCGCGAAAAATACAGAACCGATCAGGCGGAAAGGGCTGCGAGACCCGCTTTCCAGAGCAGAGGGCGATACTGTTGCAGCCACACGGCCAGATCATCTGCCAGTGGCGCTACAAAAGTATGCAGATCGTTCTCGGGGTAGAGACGCAATGCCAGGCTGTGCGCGTGGAGAAACTGGCGTCCTGGCGCGGCCTCTGGCGTACCGGATGCGGCAGGCGGCGCATAGGTCTGGTCGCCCACAATAGCATATCCAGCGGCGGCGAGATGGGCGCGGATCTGGTGTGTGCGCCCGGTGACAGGTCGCACATCGAGCAGGGCGAAATCCTCCTCAACCGCCAGTACGCACACGCGCGTGGTCGCCTGCTGTCCATCCGATCCCACAATACAGCGGCGCCGATCGTCCGGATCGCGCCGCAGAGGTCCATCAAGTACAATCTCATCCCCGGTCATTAACGATAGCAGCAGGGAAGCATCAACGACGCTCTCACCAGTCCGGAGTTTCGTAAGGGTAAATGTCGCGCGAGGTCGCGCCCAGGCGGGAGCGCCCCGACGCACGACGGCCAGGTAGCGTTTCACGATCGTATGATCATAGAACTGGCGAATCATGTGTCGTCGCGCCCGCTCGGTACGCGCCAGGGCCACCACGCCGCTGGTATCTTTGTCCAGACGGTGGAGCAGACAGGGGCGTGGCAGCAGACCGTCCTCTTTCCACTGCTGCGCGGTCCTTCTCGCGCGCAACATCACCTGGATCGCAGGCGGGGCCTGCCTCCACTCAGGCTCATCAGGCAGTTCAGGAGGTTGCCAGTTGTCAGCCTCCTGCTGCTCCATGTACGCCAGCAGCGCGTCCCACAGCGTTCCGTCGGCATGCTTGTAGGTTGGGTGGATCACCACTCCAGCGGGTTTATTGATGAGAAGCGTATAGTGATCCTGATAAAGAATGATTATCTCAGCATTGCTCATGCCGTCAGTATAGGCATCGCACAGGCGCCGCGTCAATAGCTCCCATCTCCTTTCCTACCGCGCAAAACTCCGTACCCCCGGCATATAGCTATTTTAGAGGAGGCGTATGGGTGAGACTCACAGGTATTTACAGGAAGCCTCTATCTGTAATTCACATCTATTTGCACATCAGCAATGAATTTTTGGTCGTAAAGCTGAAATGCTTGTCATAACTGTAATACACATTGAAGTGACAGCAGTAGAATGATAACATAGGCAAGAAAAAGATTTATTGGTTTACAGCAGCGGAAAGGGAGTGGTATGAACAGACTTGATGACCTCTCTCGACAGATCTCGCAGGCTCTCTCGAACAGACTGGCCCTCCGATGCCAGGAAAACGTGCTGAGCCGCTTCTGGTATGAGGCAGAGGCATGCTCAATCGGGCAGGTCTGTTACCAGGTCGAAGAACTGACGACCGGGCCACAATTGAAGAATTTTATGCAGACGGTACACCTCAATGAACAGCAATGGCGTACCTATAAGTTCGCCTTTCTCCAGGATTGCCTGAGTCGGAGCGCAGAGCCACACCTCTGACCTGCACCTCCTCCTACACCGACTATTCATCCTCACGTCCGGCTCAAGTTTTGACTCATAATGCCGAGCGGATCGATCCCTCGTAAGATCATTCCTTGCCCGCGAGAGCGATGCACATCTTTTGCGGGCCGATCGAGGGGATCACGCATCTGCACCAGCAGCGTCGTGCGTGCTTCATTACTGCTATTGATACCTGAACCGTGAATGGTCAGATAGCTCAAGAACAAAACATCTCCTGGCAGTGCCTCGCAAGGCACGGACGTAGTGATTGGATACTGGCTGAAGGGCAGGTGCCATCCACCCTCTTCTTCGTGCTCAAGCGGCCCGAGTCTGTGGCTCCCTGGGACAACACGGATACATCCTTTTGCCACAGGAGCCGCGTCAAAATGGACGATTGCAGCAAGCATCGTGCTCCGCGTATGAGGGAAAAAAGGATAATCCTGATGCATGGGAAAGGGAGAGCCTCGTTCGGGCGGCTTGACGAATATCTTTGTGTGGTGCAGTTGGACATTGGGGCTTCCGATCAGGTCCGCCGTGGCTGCGGTCAAACGCTCATCCACCAGTAATCGGCTAAAAGCAGCCGAGTAGAATTGGACATCGTGACAGTGCAACACCTGCGTGGTCCTGGCTTCAGGCACAGCCACTCGCGCACTCCCCCAGGTCGCATCCAGGTTCTGCATCTTAGCCAGTCGCTGCAGCAGCGCGTGACACTCCTGCCGATACACGTCTGCCTCCTCCTGCGAGAACAAACCCTTCACCAGCACATAGCCCTGCTCTTGATAGAAAGCACGCTGATCTTCTGTCAACATAGGTATCCTCTCCTTCTTCCAGAAAAGCCATTTCACGGTGTCGCGGCTGACGCATCTGCCGTCCTCGCATACCATCTACGCAGGAGGAGCGCGCCGAAGTAAAACACTATCACCGGTATCAATAGCATACGATAGCCAATCAGCATACTGAAATATTCCAGCATACCTCCGGTCATGATACCAAGCAGGTTCGAGGCAAAGGCAATGTCCGCCGTCTCACTATCGCGAAACGCATTTGCGAAGATGATATTCGCCATAAACACCGGTGCAAAGGCCAGTGTGCTCGCCAGAAGATAGCGCGCGACCGGGTTCCCCAGCAGCAATGCTTCAGGCGGGAGCAACACATTCAGTATCAGTATCCCGAACAGGAGCACATACCATATACTGATGCGCCTGACCTTGAGACGACGGTTGATGAGTACGGCCAGCAGCACGCTGCTCAGAATGGCAAAGAAGACGAGTGAGTTGACCAGCCAGGTACTGCCAAACAGGAGCGCAAAGGTGGTGAGGCTCTTGGTTTCCAGGAGCATGAAGGCAACACCCAGGAAGAACATATGCCAGTCAAAACGTCTCAGCGTCCTGCGCGGTGCCAGCGTGCCTACGCCAAGAAGAGCGAACAGAATCACCATGCCCAGACCTGCAATGTAGATCATTGGAAAGCTCACATCGCGCAGATAGAGGAACGGCCAGTCATCAGTAGCAGGTCTGACGTCGTTGAGTGGAAAAAACCCCTCGCCAATGATACGCGCTGAATCTCCGGGTGCAGGTGGATGCTCCTTGTAGGTACCAAACTTTCCGGGCGGCAGCTCCGCTAGCATTGGACCAGCCATAATAACCGCTGCGCGACCCGATGCGCCATATGTCGTCACAAATGGCCTCTGCTGAAAAGTATTGCCCGCCATATCAGCCAGTTTCTCTACCAACCATTGCTCACGATAATAGTTGTAGAGGACCAGCAGCCCATGGTCGCTTAAGCGCGCCTTCGCGGCATTCAGTGCCTCCTGGGTCAGCAGGAAACTCTCGAGGCGCAGAGTGGTATTACTGGAGGTAAGGGTAAGCGAGTCGGGCAGGGCGAAGATGATCAGATCGTAATGCGCGGTCGAATTTTGCAAGAAGGTACGCCCATCGTCGATAACGACTTTGACGCGTGGATCGCTATAGGGCTGATCGGGATTGAAGCGGGCACCGAGTTGTTGAATGGTCGGATCGATCTCAACTGCTGTGATTGATGATACACCATGAGCCAGCGCGGTTGCAGTGTCAGAACCGGTTCCCGCGCCAAGAATCAATGCATGCTTAAACGAACCGGCCGGAAAAATCTCGTACATGCGTCGGTAAAGTGGCTCTTTATATTGCCATGGAATCATGACCTGGTGCCCGGTGTTATTCACGTTGACAACATAGCCACGCGGCGAGGCCGGGTCAAGCACAATCTTATAGTATGGAGACCAGTAAGCGCCGTTCTGGAGTTGCCAGACGATGATCAGGCTCGGAATGAGCAGGATCGCGGTGAAAAGGAGCATCATCCACCGTTTGCTACTCAGCAACAGGATCAGCAGTGCCAGAATGCCAAACCAGACCAGCGGCGGCAGCGTGAGATAAGCGATGAGCGAGAAAATAGCGATGCCTGCCAGACTTCCGATAATATCAAAGGTGTAGGCCGTTAGCGGTTGTACCTCCGCGAAGAGTAGCCCAAAGGAGCGCCCCAGTGGAATGAAGCTGGTAGTGACCAGTCCGAAAACAAGTGGCAGCACAAGGAAGTTTTCCGCCTCCAATTTGTCCACAACAGCGCCACCGAAATAGAGCACCTGCGTTGAGGTAATACGAAACTCAAACTTGTTCAACCCTATGGTAATAACCAGAATAAGCAGCATCAACGGGAATGGCGGGAACCAGAAGCGCTTACGGCGTGCAGCCAGCATGCCCAGTCCCATACCCAGGAATGAAGCGAGCAAGAGAAAATTGTTGAAATAACTCAAGTAGCGAACATAGGATGGAATCCAGCGAATACAGAGCAGTTCGAAAAAAAGCATTGCGAAAGAGAGAAGGAAGATACGTAACCGTGGGCGAGCGAAAAGGAACTCAGGTGGCGCATCCATGCGCAAAAATGAAACAGACCGCGTTAAGACAGATGATGACATACCTTTATCTCCTTAAAAGGGGCTGCTATGCAATACGATAGTCACCCTACCACCTGCGGCTTATCCACCCTTTCCTGCACGACTATCTCAATGTCTTACTACCATCCTTGATGCTCTCCGAAAACAGGAGACTTTCTGGCTCCCTATTCCAGACGATAAGCGAGGGTAGGGAGTAATTTCATTGTAACATCTTCTACATCTTTCCTCCTTGCTTGCTATCGGATATGTTTACATGCTCAACTCGTGTCGCCAGATCTCCTCTAACCATAACTTGCCAGGACCTTTCAAGTGGAAGTATGGCAATGGTTGCAGAATCGACGCGATTTGGTGTAATGTAAGAGGCATGCAACAGGTAGGTTGAGCCTCTTTGTCAGAAGAGAGACAAACGATGACAAAGAGAACTGACACACAAAAATCGGCGCACAAGCGCCGAGACAATGGTGATGGGTCAATCTACATACACGCTGATGGACGTTTTGTGGGAAGCCTCAGGTTGCCCAATGGCAAACGGAAAGACTTCTATGGAAAGACAAAACAAGAGGTCAAGGAGAAACTGAAAAAGGCGCAGGCCCAGTTGGAACAGGGCACGCTGGTTACCGCCAGGCACCAATCAGTCGCAAATCACCTTGAGTACTGGTTAACCATCAAGCGCCCAAACGTTCGAGCGTCAACCATTGTCAGCTACCGAGGGATCATTAACAATCACATAGTGCCTCATATTGGCTACATCAAGCTCCAAAAGCTTACCGGCGACCATATTCAAGCCTTGTACTTAACCTTGCTTGAAAAGGGTCTGAGCCCGACAACGGTCGGCATGGTGCATACGGTCCTGGTATCGGCCTGCAAAGACGCAGTGAAATGGAAAAGGATCGCCGTGAGTCCATGCGAGAGCGTCACCGCTCCCAGACAAGTGCGAATGGCTGTCAACCTGGCTGTCAATTGCGTTTTTTGAGAGAATCAGGGAGAGGATGAAGCAGCCTGAGAAGGCGTATTATATGGTCTCATCTTGCTCTTGTATGGTAGAATGGTACCATATATTTGCTTGAGGAGAGTATAGCATCAAGCGGATAAAAGAGGTACTGATATGTCGCTTATACAATACAACAACCAGCCGATATTGCGCGATCCTATCGTCATTGTTGCCTTCGGGGGCTGGAACGATGCCGCTGACTCGGCGACGACCGCTATAAAATTTCTGATTGATCGCTGGAAACCAATCAATATCGCGGAGATCGACACGGAAGAGTTCTTCGTCTTTACCGAGGCGAGGCCTACGGTCAAATTTGTCGATGGCATTCAACGCACTATCGTCTGGCCTACCAATCAGTTCTCTGCCTATATTGCGCCCGAACTCAATCGAGACGTGATCCTTTTCACCGGCACGGAACCACAGTTGAAGTGGAAGACCTTTAGCGCTACTTTCCTTGAAGTATGCAAACATTTTAATGCGTCGGAGGTGGTCTTCCTTGGCGCATTGCTCGCCGATGTCCCGCACTCTATCGCGGTCCCTATCTCTGGCACCTCCACTTCCAATGATGTGATGGAACGATTGCGCGAGATGGATGTGCATACTTCGCGCTACGAAGGGCCAACGGGCATGATCGGCGTCCTGCACGACGCTTGCCGGCGCGCGGGCATCCCTTCCGCGTCGCTCTGGGCTGCGGCACCTCATTACCTGGCGGCAACACCGAATATCAAGGTGACTGCGGCTCTGCTTTCGTACCTGAATACATATCTTTCCTTTGGCCTGGATTTAAGCGATATTCAGTCGGATGCGGTGCACTTCGAAGAGCAGATCACGGCCCTGGTCGCGCGCGATCCCGAGGCCAGCGCGTATGTGCGCAGGCTGGAAGAGCAGGTAGCGGAACGTGGTAACGATGATGACGAGTCCGAGGAGGAGGAGGAGGAAGAGCACAATCCCGACATAGCTATAGGGACGGGACCGCTTCCCAGCGCCGATTCGCTGATCCGTGGCGTTGAGGAACTGCTCCGCAAAGAGCGCGAGAACGGCCACCCTAAATCTGATGATGATAATGAGGATGATGCATGAGTAGTAAGCTCTATTCACTAGAGGAAATTTTGCAGCCGCGCTCAGTAGCGATACTGGGCGCGTCGCGTGCTCCCCATAAGTGGGGGCATGTCGCGTCACGGCAGCTCATCGAGGGAGGCTTCCCCGGCGCTATCTATATGGTCACGCCTTCGACGCCCGAGATCCTTGGGCGCGCCACCTACCGCAGCCTGCGCGATGTGCCAGGCACGGTCGATCTCGCGGTGATCTCCACCTCGTTCGCCCATGTGGAACAGTCGGTCAATGACTGCATCGAGCACGGAGTGAAAGGGATCGTGATTATCACGGCTGGTTTCAGCGAGACGGGACCAGAGGGCCGCGAACTGGAGCAGCAGCTGATCGCGCGTTGCCATCGTCACGGCATCCGCGTTATCGGCAGCAATTGCATGGGTATCTACGTCCGGCGCTCGCAGCTCAACGCGCTGGGCATGGTCTTTCCTTTGCCGAAGGGTCCCATTGGCCTGGTCTCGCAGAGCGGCAACCTGGGCATGTATTTCTACGCGCAGGCCCACCTGGATGGCCTGGGCTTTACCACCTTTTTGAGCATGGGTAACGCCGCCGATATCACTTTCCCCGAATATGTACAGTACCTGGCCGACGATCCTGAGACGACGGTGATTACGGGCTACGTCGAGGCCATTCAAGAAGAGACACTGCGCCAGGTCACGAGCGAGATGTACGCACGTGGACACTACAAACCGGTCGTGATTCTGCTGAGCGGCGCGACGGAGGTTGGCGTACGGGCAGCGCTGGCCCACACTGGCTCTGTGGCAATAGTGCGACCCGATGCCGACACCGGTCTCGTGGGCAGCGGCGTTGTGCGCGTTATCCGCTCCGATGAACTGTTCCCGGTCGCACAGGCCCTCGCGCTGCAACCGCCGACACCGGCAGGAGGTCGTCGCATCGCGATCGTCGGTGATGGTGGGGGAAGCGTAATTGTGACGGGCGATGCGTGCATACGGGCTGGCCTGAAGGTCCCCATTCTTAGCGCAGAGACACAGCAGGGCCTGCGCGCTCTGATGCCCGCCCGCGCCACTGCTACTAATCCCGTCGATGTCGCGGGCGCGGCGGACGAAGATCCGCTCTCGTTCGCACATCTCACGGAGGTCTGCCTGAAGGACCCGGATGTCGATGGCGTCATCATCACCGGCCTCTTCGGTGGCTACCGCTGGCTGCTCTCGGAGGATTTCGGCGCGCGCGAAGAGGCAGCCGCGCATACACTCGGCCAACTGGTGCGACAGTATCAGAAGCCTGTCCTGGTCCAGACGGTCTACGCCCGCCACGACATTCCCGCTCTGCAGTTGCTGCGCACGGAAGGCGTTCCCTACTACGAGTCCGTCGAGATCACCTGCCGCGCGATGGCCGCGCTGGCCGAGATCGGTCAGTTCCTGGCAAGCGATCGGTAATATATCGTTGGAGAGTATAATCCTACTCTGAAGTTTGATCCCGTTGCATGAGCTATCCCGGTAACTCATGCAACCTCAGATAATCTGGATGTAAATTATAAAATCCAGGCCTTCGTGACGGAAGAGGGCTGTGTTGCAGCCTTCATCCTTCGCATCCCTCTGCCTCCGTGTGCATGAGAAGGTTGGATTCATTCTCCCTTTCAGGCTCTATGCGCGAAAGCCCGAGCAAAGGGAGACCTAGATCACGTATTTTGATGAGCACTCCATGCAGAGCGGTCTGGTCAACGACCGGGCCAGAGAGGATGGTTTCTCCATTGTTCACCATAGTGATGGTCAATCCATCAAACCAATCCGACCATTCACTGTCAAGATGCCCCTTGATGGTAATGCGGTAGACATCGTAAGCCATATGACACCTCCCTCACACTGCATTGAGCTGGAACCGATGGTAGTCGGAACGAAGCGCAAGACGTGGGGCTATCTCCTCAGCACCTGGTTCATCTCTAAGATAGAAGCTGACTTCGAGGCTTCTCTCCTGGGTATCGTACACACTATGCCAGAGTGTGCGTACTGCCGAGGGGAGTTCAAGTTCAGTCGCCCTGGCATACTCTTGCTGCATAGCATCATCGGCAAACACGCAGGCGTTTGTCTCTTTCAGAAAGTCAACGCTATATGTACCTGAATGCGACTCAATCGCCTGGCTGAGTGTCCGGTAGCGCTCATAACTATCGGCTCGGTAAGTTACTCCTCGGTTCTCACTTTTTGTAGGAGATGCTTCTTGTGAAGGCGTGAGGTGTAGTGGATGATTAGTTACCACTTGGGGAAGGCTCTCACCTTCGATAATATATTCCAGGTTATGACCATGCGCATGCTCCCAGACAAACGACTTCCCGTGTCGGTCTGCCACTATATAATGACAGGAGAGCATCACATGATAGTGTTTATTCAGCAGCAACGCGCGTTGTGCCTCCTCCACGTTGGCACAGGTATCCAAGAGCAGACGCAATATCTGCAATTCATTGATCCCGACACGAAACAACTGTGTTGGATCAGTCGGAGAGGCATTGCTCGGATCACCGTCAGCCATCAAGGAGACGGTAAGTCCTTCGGAGTTAATCCCATCGAAACATGCGCCTAGGAGATCCATGCAGGCCAGGTACAACGAAGGATAGCCGACGTCCGGGTAGACCTCCATGACGTAGGGTTCGCTGTACGCTGGCTTGAGCTGAATACCGGGAAGGACTGGACCCCCAAGCATTTCAAGCATGCTCCCCGTCTGGGCATCGCAATTGCGGCTCAGCAGCCCATGCGCATTTGCTGTCGTTTGCGGTGGATAAAAGACCACTGAACAGCCAACCATCTGCGGTGGCTGAAGAGCCGGATACATGAGACTCGCCAGGTCTGCCGTGTTGTCATCAAGGTTCATGCCAGACGCATCGGCCACGCCCCGTGCGCGCTCCAGCAGGATCGGGTAGTGATGCTGAAAGTACAGACGCCGGGCTTGAATGATCCTGGGATCGCCAGAAGGCCTTGTGCGCTTCCCATAGCGCTCCATCACGATTTCGGCGAGTCGCTTGCCGATCTCATAGTTGCTTCCCTGTAAGACGAGGTGCCGCACCGTGGGAAAGTCCTGCGGGCCACCACCATCGACGAGTGTTTCCTGAAAGTGTAGGCTCATGATCTGCTTCCTCCTGCGAGTTGCAGGGAACGTTCACTGAAACATGATGTATGGTCATACCACTACATGCAGAGGGACAGTGCTTGTTCGTTTACGCCTGCGTGCCTGTCGTTTCTCCGGAAGCCTCTTCTATCTCCTCGCTTTGACGCCTCATTACCGTAACACGGCTTATCATGCGCCGGGCATAGGCAATGGTGAAGGCGATGACCGCAAACGTCACTCCATAAAAGACGATGGGCCCAATGGCAAGGTATTGCTGGATCGACAGGTGATACACCATGAAGACCCGCGCCGGGAACTCGACGAGATAGACAATGCCCCAGACCACGGTGATGATGCGGATATACCTGCGGAACGCCGGGGACTGCCATCGCGAATTGAAGGCCGGCGCTTTTGCCGGATCGTTGCCGGTGGCAAAGTAGCGAATGATGTAGAACCAGATGGGCCTTGGAAAGAGCAGTGAGACAATGCTGACCACTCCCAAGACGGCGGTGAGAAATGACTCTCGAATGAGTAAGAGCTTTGGATCCCCTCCAATGAAGCTGACGACAGCGCTGATGGCAATAAATGCTAAGACGATGATGCCAAGCACATCGAGTTGACGATTGCGGATGATGGTCACGATCTCGCTGATCAGCGCGGGTACAGATGAGAGGAGCAGCGCGACGAGGTCAGAAACAGACGTGTAGCTCTTCAGGAGTGTATAGATGAGATAGACTAAAACGCCATTGACGAGGATACTGGGCAGCAGGCTGCGGATCGTCGTACGAAAAGAAGGAGGTTGGGCAAGAGATGCTGGTGCCTGTGACATGGTGGTGTTCCTTTCTGTCCGCGAAGCGGATGTGTCTGTGTTCTCTACGATACGTGAAGTGTAACAGGCGGCCGGGTGGGTTTGCACCCATCAAAAGGTGGGAAAGGGGGTGGGTTTTTCTGGCTCTCAGGGAAAGAGGCGCATCTTCCAGGGCGATCCTTGCGGTCGCCCTGGCAATCATTCGCAGACCCTGCTACACGATGTTCAGCTCCCTTGCACGCGCAATGGCCCTGGTCCGGCTCTCTACCTGGAGCTTGCCGTAGATCGCGTTGACATACCATTTCACCGTGCTCACCGCGATCACGAGCCGGTCCGCAATTTCTCGATTAGAGTAGCCCGCGACGATCAGCCGCAGCACCTCCAGCTCGCGTTCGCTCAACGGTTCACCGAGCGGGTACATTCCAGACCCAGCTACAGCAGAGTGCGACACGTTCTCGTCATGCGCTGTGCCCAGCAGTGCCAGGAGTTGTTCTCGATAGTGTGCGGAGCCTGGCGGACGACGGCGTATCTGCACCAGCAAATGCGCTATTGGTGCCCCTTCATCCACAAAGAGACGGATGTAGCCCTCCGCTTCTGCCAGTGAGAGTGCTCGCGAGAGCCGCTCCATTGCCTGATTCACCTCACCAGAAGCGTGCAAGGCTTCGGCTTGCAGCATGAGAATCTCAATCACACTTCCCGTGCGTCCCTGTGCCTCTGCCAGTTGCAACAGGTTTGCTAGCCACTTCACGGCCTCATCGAGCCTGCGCTGCGTGATGAGGACGCGTACCAACGTTAGATACTCACGCTCACGCAGATGGTTGAGGTCCTGGTCAACGCTGAGGCCGCAGCGCTGTACCCAACGCAAGGTAGCCGCCTCATCACCTTGCATGAGGAACAACCATGCCTGAACTGCTTCCACCTCCTTTGTACCTCTAGACTGAGAGAGGTGCTGCCGCTCCGCTATCTGTACTGCCTGCCGCATCATCGCGCTCGCACCATCTGTATCTCCCCGCGCCTGATGGATGAAGGCCAATCCGGTGTACGCTTGCAGGATCACCTGCATATTCCCGGTCTGTTCGCAGAGCTTGATCCCTTCTTGGAGCAGGGATGTCGCGGCGTCCAGATGGTTCCACTCACGCTCAAGATTGCCCCTGCCCACATAGGCCGGACCCATCGCTGGTTGATGTCCACTCCGCGTCTCGGCCTGCTGAAGCGCCTGACGATAGGTCTGATCTGCTTGTTGCAGATGTCCTTGTAGTATTTGCAGATGAGCCAGATCATGGGTCACCAGAAAGACAGCATAGAGGTGATTGACTTCCCAACTTACGTGAGAGGCTTCTGCAAGAGCAATACTCGCTGCCTCCATAGCGCCGCTCAACAAGTGGGCCTTGCCCAGATACCAGGCGACATACGCGCGTGCCATGTTCTCCTTCGGGAGATACTCAAGAGCTAGACGCGAAAGCGCGATGGTACGCGGAAGATCTCCCTGAGTGACCGCGATAGACGCACGAATCGCGGCTATCCGGCCCCTGATTTCGGCCTGGCTCTCCGTTCCACCCGGCATCGTCTCTTGCTCTCTCGGTTCATCCGATACAGGGTTGATGCCGAATGTGCGCTCGATGTCCTGAAGATGCAGTTCAGCCGCATCATGTTTCCCGCTGACGAACAGGAGCCACCCTTGCAAAACAGAGAGCTCGATGTTGGAGCGTACCAGTTCATCTGGGAGCGCAGCTACCCATCGTTGGAGTGTTGCGATCTCACCTCGCCTGACAAGAGAGTTAAATGCTTGCTCTATCAGGCGTGCTGCCTGCGCGAAATCGGTGGCTGCCAGAGCGTGGTGAACGGCATCGTGCTTCAGACCTTGCTGCTCATACCATGCGCTCGCGCGCCGGTGGAGTTCTGGTACAAGCGTAGGATGTTTGCGCTGCAAGCGATGGCGCAACGCCTCAGCGAAGAGCTGGTGGTAGCGATACCAGCGCCGCTCATCATCCAATGGCGTGAGGAAGAGATTGGCCTGCTCTAACTGCTCCAGCATCGCCTGGCCGCTTGCCTGGCCGTCATGCTCGCCAATTACGGCTTCACAGAGTGATCCCTGGAGTCGTTCAAGGATGGCTGTCTGTAGCAAAAAGGTCTGGACAGGCTCTGGCTGCCGAGCAAGCACCTCCTCAGCCAGGTAGTCGATGATGTAGCGCTGACTACCCGTGAACGCTTTGAGAAAGGCTGAGATGTCTTTGCGCCCCTGCATCGACAGGGCCGCTAACTGCAAGCCCGCAATCCAGCCTTCCGTACGCGCCTCTAGCGCAGCGATGTCCTCACCTGAAAGATGCAGGCCGAGCGTACGAGTCAGGAATGCGGTCGTTTCCTCAGAAGTGAACCGGAGATCAGCCGCACGGATTTCGGTCAAGTGACCGCGCGTGCGCAGGCGTGCCAGGGGAAGAGGGGGATCTGCCCGTGTCGCCATGACCAGGTGGAGCTGGTGCGGCAGATGGTCGACGAGATACGTGACGGATCGATGGATCGGTGGCGCGGTGATCAGGTGGTAGTCATCCAGGATGAGCACCACCTCGTGGGACAGGGCGGCAAGGCCATTGATCCAGACGGTCAAGATGGTTTCTATGGGTGGGAGCTGTTGGGGGTCTGGTCCTTGAAGCAGAGCCAGGGCGGATGCACCACTGCCTGGGTGGACGCGCTCCAGGGCGGTGAACACATAGGGCCAGAAGCGTATGAGGTCATCATCGCCACTCTCTAAAGACACCCAGGCGGCTGAAAAAGGAGCATACTCTAGCCAGATGCTTAACACAGTCGTCTTGCCAAAGCCGGCGGGGGCTGCGATGAGCGTGAACGGGCGTTGGATGCCAAGTTGGAGTTGGTTCGTCAGGCGAGGACGGGCAACCAGATCAGAACGAACCGGTGGTATGGCGAGTTTCGTGACCAGGAGCAATCGTTCGCCTGTGAGACCCTTTGTGTCCTCTAATGAGGCAGGAGTGTTTTGCATCTGTTCTCCTACATTGTTGTCTGGAAATCTACGTTTTTCAAGCCCAGAGAGTCGTAGTTGGCCTTATTTCTGACTTCTTTGGGCACCCGATCCGTTACTCCTGAAATACCCCCTGCATCCGCTGCGTTATCGCGCACGCCTCGCCGACAATACGCTCGATCAGTTCCTGAGCAGTCGGCACATCGTTGATCAGGCCCACCACCTGGCCCGCCCAGACAAACCCGTCCTGCAGTGCGCCTTCCAGCGAAGCTCGTGTATTCACCTTGCCCAGGATGAAGGGCAGAATGCGGCGCAGACGTTCGCCAGCTTCGGCGTTCTCTCGCTCCAGTTCGGCCTCGATCTGCAGGATCTGCTCGGGCATGTTGCCTTTCAGCACACAGGCAGGACGTCCAATGGCGCGCTCGATGATCACCGTATCGGTCTCTTTCGCTTCGACCAGCGCCTGTTGATAGTTCATATGCGCGTTGCTCTCACGCACGGCGACGAAGCGCGTGCCTAGTTCGATGCCTTCAGCACCCAGCACCAGGGCCGCCGCGAGCCCGCGTCCATCGGCGATGCCACCGCTCGCCAGTACAGGGATCTGGACCGATTCTACGATGCGTGGGGTGAGCACCATTGTCCCAATATCGTCGCGTCCCAGGTGGCCGCCGCCCTCGAAGCCAACCGCGATCACCGCGTCAGCTCCCAGCGCCTCCGCTTTGCGCGCCGCTTGTACGCCAGCTACAAGTACCATCGTGCGTACAGGGACTCCGCTCTGCTGGATACGTCGCAGCAGCGGCTCCGGATTGCCGCCGGTAATGCTGATGACCGCCGGGGCCTCTTCTAGCGTGGCATCAATGAAGTCGTCCAGGGGCGTGTGTCCGATGGGGAAGTTGACGCCGAAGGGCTTAGCGGTCAGGCGCTTCGCCTTCTGGATGTCTGCATAGAGAGAGTATAGCAGAAAATGACGCTCGAGCCAACAGGCAAGGGCTACAGCCGAGACACGCCTCACCACGGTCGTTGAAACGACATGGCTTGCGTCGGGCTCAAGCCCCTTGCTGTCAAGTAATAGCATGATGATGAAGAGGTGATGTGGAGTTTATTAGAGGAGGGTCATCCCTGCGAACGAGCAACGTTGAGGGCGACGCCAACGTTGCTTGCAAGTGGTAATCAATCAAGTGCACAGGCAAAACCCCTTTTAGAACCGGGTTGCGCCCAGGACGAGCACAGCTAACACAACCAGCGAGACTATAAAGCCTAAGCCGTACAATAGCAGCTTGCGCGAATAAGCGCTCATGCTATTGGTATAACGCACTCCCGCACCTCCGTAGTACAGGTCTGCCGCCGACTCAAGGATGGGAACGGTCCCTGTCTGGCTGAAACTGGCTGCACCGAGGCGCCGTGCCCTGATGCGCCTGCCTGTGCCTCTATTGAATGCGCCATGCGCATACAGGTACAGATTTAAAAGAATACCACCTACGATAAGCATAATAAACAGTAGCGCAAAAACTAGAGCGAATACTATCATGGAACCTTCCTCCACTGTAGAGAATAACTATGCCTTATCTACGGACAACTCGATCTACAAACGTGCTGTAGACCGCTATGCTCTACATCTTATTGACGCTTCAGCTTGCTAAAAATCAAATGATCGGTATTTTCATGCACTAAATTGACGTTTTGCATTGGTGGAGATTAACATATGTTTCGCGTCACAGGGGTGAATTACACTCTTGTTGAGAGAAGAGACATCTCACATATTACGCTGCCTGGCAGGTACTTCATCGCGTAGCCTGTTCACTTAAATAGACGCTTTGCACTATCAATTATAAAAAACTATGTGCATTTCAATATATGCGCCACGCTGCATTCACAAAAAGGGGGCGATGACGTTTCGTATGCAGGAAAAATTCAGGCGAAATGCTGAGAAGGCATGTGGTAAAAAGGGAGGATCAAGAGCTATGTAGTAATAGCATGTGGTGAAAGGATGTCCTGGCATGAAACATCCCTTCACCAACAAGCTCTATAGCACGACTGTTACTTTGCGTAGTTTGCCGCCGCGCAGGAAGCTCACAGCGATCTTTTCGCCGCTCTTGTGACGATGCACAATGTGCTGCAGGTCCTGTGGCTCCGTCACGGGATCACCGTCGGCGTTAATGATCACGTCGAGGCGTCTGAGTTCGGCGTGGTAAGCCGGGCTGTCGGAGCGTATCTCGAGCACTTCCATACCATACTGCTGCTGCATGTTGAGGCTGCGTATGAGTGTAGGATCGAGTTTTGCGCGCATGCCACCCACGCCCATCGAGACTCCGCTGGTCGTTGCCCGCTTCTGGGCAAAGCGCGCCACCACGGCCTTCAAGGTATCGAGTGGAACGGAGAAGCCCAGTCCTTGCGCCATCGGCATCATTGCCGTGGTGATACCAACCACACGACCTGAACTATCAACGAGCGGACCGCCGGAGTTACCGGGGTTTATCGATGTGTCGGTCTGAATAAGATTAGTCATCTTGCGCGTGCCAGGCACGTCCAGCGTGCGATTGAGCGCGCTGACGACGCCGGCGGTCACGGTCCAATTGAGCCCATAGGGGTTTCCGACCGCGATCACCAGTTGTCCCACACGCAAAGGGGCGCGTCCCAGCTCCGCCACCGGCAGATGGTCCGCTCCGATGCGCAATACGGCGACATCGACATCACTATCGCTTCCAACGAGGCCAGCGTCGAACTTGCGCCCATCGGCCAGTGTGACCTGGATGCGTCGTGCGTGTTCGACAACGTGGGCATTGGTGAGGATCTGCCCATCTGAGCCAAAAATGAAACCTGATCCGAGGCCGCCACCAAATTCGGAGGGTGGTGCATAGCGCCCATAGCGTCCGCGACGCTCCTCTCCACGATCTATATCTATACGTACAACCGCCGGTCCAACCCGCTCCGCCGCCGAGGTTACGGCGTTGGAGTAAGCATCCATTGCCTGTGCATCCTTCTCATATATACTCATAACCGGTACCGTACTTTCTTGTGGAACCCATTGCATGTAGTTGTGCGAGGCTACAACTCAATAAGGTTGATACCTATTCTATCACACTCCTATAAAAACAACCACTGCCACGAGCTAATTCCCATCATCTCACGCTCAAAAGCAATACAATAGAGTCCATTAGAGTGCAGCCAGGAACATAAAAGTATGATCATAAGGTGTCAATTAAGGTGTCAAAAACCAGAGGTACAACCGACACCGTCAGGTGTACTAAATCTGACTCAGAAGCCATTTTAGAGGCATAATAAAAGAGCCAGCATCCAACACTCAGAATGCCGACTCTCACACAAAGACCACATTTCACTCACCACCCGGACCTCTAAACCGACGATCAAAATCATCCATAGCACCACCATGCATACCAGGAAACGCATGACCGTAAATGTTCATAGTCACACGAATATCACTATGACCCACTAACTCCTGGACCACCTTCAAATTGATCCCCATCGCCAGCCAGATCGATATAGCACTATGCCGCAAATCATGAAACCTGATATCTGGAAGACCTGCCTCTTTCAAGAGAACCTTAAAAGCGGCATAAACATTCTGAGGCTCCATATACCCACCATCACCCGTAGAAAAGACCACATCCTTGTCTTGCCACCGAGACGAACGAGCACGCAAAGCTCGCTGATACTCCCGATATTTTCGCAGAGCATCAACCACAAACCGAGGCAAGCTCACGACACGACGACCCGCCTCAGTTTTAGGATCAGTCACGAAGAACTCACAGTGACCAGTATCAGGGTTAGGAACATATGAAAGAGCGCGCTCCACACGAAGCTCTGATTTCTCAAGATCCACATCACACCAACGCAACGCCAGCAACTCCCCACGACGCAGACCAAGAAGCGCAACATGCAACAAGCATTCCATACGGACAGAACCAGCACACTCTATCAATTTTTTCGCCTGATCCAGATCGAGCACCGTCATAGCGCGCTTGCGATGTTTCGGCGGGTCAGCATCTTTCACCGGATTAAACACAATCTTCTTCCACCTCACCGCATCATTCAATGCCTTCTTAGCAATACTATGAACCAAACGAACTGTATTCGGCGAAAAGTCGTCTTCTTCTAACTCCGTGTAAAGCGACTGGAACATATCTCCCGAGAGCTTACGCAACTTCACATGACCAAGTATAGGAACAACATAAGACAGTAGGTAACGACGATACATCGAATAGGTCGTGAGTTTCAATGAAGACTGCCGAACACCTAACCAGTACACCAGATAGTCCTCAAGAGTCTGATCCTGAGTCGTAAGCATTTTACCCTGTTCCAGGTCATGCAGCATCTTACGTCTAGCACGTTCCGCCTGTGCCCTCGTATCATAATACTCCTGTTTTTTCTTTCCATTCCCCAAAGGGACACTAGCCACCCACCGTCCATCATTTTCCCGCTGGAAAACCGAACCCTCACCGCGAGGCTTACGAGACAGCTTATTTACATCACCATCAGGTTTCTTCCGTCGTACCATGATCTACACACCTCTCCTTATACAATACGATCCTGATGAGCCAGCACCCAGACATACAGGCTATTTGGATCAAAACGGACAATACGTTCCGTCAACCGGATAACAGGAATGTTTTCCTCACGCATCAGTGTAAAAAACGTTGAACGACTCACACCTAACCATTTAGCAGCACCAGACACATCAAGCAATTCAGAAGGCACTACATCAGAGACCACAGACTTCACCCGCCCATCCTGCCCTCGTTTCTTACGCGATCTTGTCATAGAGGGCCTCCTACTCAGTCTCATCTGAAAGTTTCACCTCTGGAAGAGGCATACCACGACGCTTTAACTCTCGACTACAGAGGTTCATCTTGAGTGTGTAAGGATACCCACACGGCCTCTTCTCCTGTCTGCCTTGTCTCTTCCATCGAACGATCATTTTGACCTTCAGCATCTCTTGAGAATATCGGTCCATCAACTCTTGATCAGACCATGCACCCATCACACGCTTCAATTCATCATGTTTCATAGAACACCTCCTTCTAATAAGCAACAACATAACGCTGGACACGCTGCCAGATTGCACACTCTTCCAGAAAACACTTGACTTCGTTTGCATCCGACGAAAAGTACCATGCTGCTACGCCTGAACATGGATCTTGTTTTGCATACCAGCCAAGCGTGTCGTACGCCACCCGAGCCGAAACCTGAAACACATTCCCTTCCGTGCCACTTGCCGCCAGCAGACGATACGCAAAGGCAATCACCGAGGCACGTACTTCTTTCCATTGTTCTCTTTGAGCCATACATACACCTTCTTTCTAACTAGCTTGTTGCTTATCCTGCCGTTGTCGCTGCGATCGCTGATAAGCCCAGACCGAAAGGACCCGGCCAGAGATCCACCAACGACCCGCCCGGACCTCCATGAGCGACTCCAGCAGCGCCGCACGCCTCCGCGCCCGGTACTCCCCGATATCACTGGTAAAGGACTCCTGCTCGTAGAGGGACCAGGAGGAACGTTTTCCCATGTTCTCTTGTTCCTGTTCCCTTTGCGTCTCATCTTCGTTCTTTCTATCAGAGCATGTTTCTTTTCCATCCACATCACCTACGTTTCTTGTTCCGTGAGACATGCTCTCTCTCTCGATCTGATCCGGGTCTTCCAGGCGAGAGAACAGCTTGAAACGCAGATCCTCAACCGCCTCCGGGAAGAAGTGACGCGAATAGCGGATACGCCGCGCATTGCTCATGACCTCTTCCTTGTAGCGCACCTTCTGCATCACCGGGTTGCCCGTTGCATCCAGACCGAGATCCACCGCCTCCCGATATTCCTCCTTGACCCCTTTCTCCTGCCGGGTGATTTCTTTCGTCAGGTATTTGGTCACATAGCCGACCGCTCGACCGTTTTTCACCCGATCGACATAGGCAAAGCGGTTGAGACCATGCGTTGCTGATGCCCAGGACGCGTCCAGGATCTCTTTCGGCAGATAATCCACTCCCTTAATGAGGATGTGCCAGTGAAAGCCCGTTTCCTCAAAGTTGGCATGTCGCTCCAGCACCGCGAAGTACTCAATGGGAAATGCAGGCCGAGCACCAACACGTCCCCGACCACGACCCTTTGAGCCACGCCGCAGGTATTGCACCCAGGTAGTGAGCGCACGCGCCGCTTCTTCAACCGTATGGCCTGCCCGTGAGAGCACGACATGCAGCACTGGCTCCGCTGCCGCGATCAGCTGCCGCCATTGATCCGTTTTGCGAGGACCACAATAGAGGCAATTCCAGCGATCGCAGCGCGCACGCACGGTTTCCCCACTCTCATTGTTGATGAAGCGATGCCGCAGCGCCCACGAGTCAGGACAGAAGTAGAGCGTCTCCGTTTTCGCCTGTTCCGCCAGATCCGCCTGCTCCGTGATAGGAGCAAGCCGAACTGAGCCAAGCATAGACGGTAACGGATCTACATAGTCATGAAGAAGGACATCATCAATTGCTAACATACGAATGTATTTCCTTCTATTTCTCCCTGTGAAAACACCCGATACCAGTTGAGTGAAATGATCCCTCCTCCATAGAAACCTGGCAGTGCCAGTAAGACCGATTGTGCTGCCCGATCAGGGGTCGGAACAATCACGCGGAGAAAAACACCTTCACGCCTCCACACAGGAACAATCTCCGCCCATGGATACAAGGTATACAAGTCACAGAGGACCGCATCCTTACAGGAAGCCGTGCAGACGATTTCTAACTCCACCATAGACACACCTCCTTTGCTTCTTTTCATCCGGTACAGGGACCAGTTCCCCGCACACGATTTTTAGTTGTGTGACTTATCCTTATTAGGGTCAAGTAAAGCCCCTACGGGGCGGCGCACGCGACGGGGACCCCTGCCCCGCGCCGCGCCGGTGGTCGCTACGCGACGAGGGGGAACCGACACGGGCAAGGGACGAGCCACCCACACCCCACCACCAGGAACGGGCGAGAGATCAGGGGTTGCCGCCGTGCGCCAGGGGACCGGGACCAGCCTCACTAGGGACCGAGAGACCCCGCCCCGGTAGGTGTGCAAGGCCCGGCCAGCTGCTCCGAAAGCCTCGCGATCACGTACCGACAATGGCACGCCTCATCATCGCCCCGGCAGGCACACAACAAGCACAGGCTCAGGCCCTTGCGCAACAGATCCACCGCCCCGGCAATACTCTGCTCCGGCGCGACCAACTCCACCGACAGACCCGGATGCTTGTAGTTCCTATTGGAGAGGCCCCGTTCATGAGTGTAGCGTGGACTCCAGCGCGCCAGCAACCGATGTTTGTTACACCAGGGGAACCAGCGCGACCGGGCCGCATAGCGAATATCAATGAGCAGCATCGAGGAGTCTTCCATCAGCTGCTCAATCATCGTTTCCGCAGAAGAGGCAGCCGTTCCTATCAGGTAGACCTGCCCTTGCGCCTCACTCACCACCCCCTCGATCCGGGTCCCACGAGCCAGTGCCTGCCAGCGCCACAAGGCAATCAGCGGCCAGTACCGACTCCCATCCTCCGCCAGCAAACACCAACCCGACTCCCGATACACCAGGCGCACCGCATAGCGCTGCCCGGCATCAAGCAGATCACACGCTGCCCCCTCGAAAAAGCCAAAGGGCACCCCAGGACGAGGCACCACCACCGGCACGTGGAAACTGTTCATCGTTCACTCCATAGATCCAGATTGATCGCCCGGAGGCCCACCGATTCCGGATAATTCATCAGCAGCACTTCCTGACCCGCATCACGCCGCACGTGTGTTCGTTGCGCATGTTTGACCGTCGCCCAGCTGAGACGACGCCAACGATCCGGAGGATACCATTCCTCCAGGTGCGGATGTGCATAGTACGAGAGTGCAACCTTTGCCTCTGTTTGATTGAGCAACACCGCTAACCGTTCATGATCCGCCCGGGTAAAACGCGCCGCCCCGGTTTCATCCCGGTAGTAGTCCTCACAGCCAATGTAGGGCGGATCGACATAGAAGAGCACACGAGGCCCCTGGTATTGTGTCATCACCTCCGCGAAGTCTCGACTATCCAATTGCACATAGCGAAATCGCTCCGAGACCGCTTCAAAGAGCGAGAGCGCATTCTGATACGAGCGCGCCTGATTCTTGCTTCCACTTGCGCTCCAGCCATAGGGACAAGGCCCAACACACGCCGAAAAGCTACTGCGCAAGACATAGAACCAGCGCACCGCACGCTCCAGGGAGTCTAGCTCCGTTCCATCATAGAGACTGGCATGATACTGGTAGTACAACACGCGGCTATAAGGCAGAGAACGCAGCCGTTCCTCCAGGACCTCGGGCAGATCCCGCACCCACATCCAGAAATTGACGAGATCCCGGTTCACATCATTGTAAATTTCAACATGCGACCCCTCCAGTTTGCTCGCCAGCACATGGGCCGCGCCCCCCATCGGTTCACAGTACACGTCATAGTCCTGTGCAGGAGGCAGCGCCGCCAGCACATGAGTCACACTGTAGTACTTCCCACCAATCCAGACCAGGGGAGAACGCGCACGCCCTCGACACACCGCAACGGCCATCTCTCCTCCTCACTTGTCAGTACAAGAAAACCACTTTGCCGATCTACAGGTTTCAACCAGACACGTTCACTCATCCATTACAAAATCCGACCAGCGCGCCATGTTGCCACTGCCGACTCCACCGCGTTGATATAGGCCGACTCATCATTATTATCTGAAGAAGGTGCATACACCGGAATAATCTGCGCGACCGAGGTGAGGCCCAGTTGATCCACATACATCGTGCGGATCAACTGGTACCAATCCCGAAAGCCCTCTTCCCAGGAGCCATACGCCCGGTAGCCACCCCCACAGGCATAGCCTGCCGTGCAGCGGATATTACCGAGCGACCGATTCACCGCACCCCAACCCGCCTCACCAAAGCTACTTTCATGTTGGAAGAAGGCCAGCGCGTAGGCATCATCAATGCCAAACTCTAAGCTATCCTCATAGAGCGCCTGTCCCGTGCCTTGTGCAGGAGACCCATAGAAGGTCAACACCCGATCGACAAACGCCGCCGAGAGCGAAGGCGACCCCATAATCTCGCCCGTCACCACAGGAAACGCGGGATGCACCGATGACCACAACGGAACAGAGAAGACGGGAAGAGACCAGCCCTCCTGCTGTGCCAACGAGAACAGGACGTTCAACAGAAATGGCAACACGACCAGAGGACAAACCCCGACAATGAACACGCGCCTGATCCATGCACCCAGGCCCATCTTGCGTTCATTCATCCGAGCCTCCCGGCCTGCAACCACTGCCACGCCTCCTGTTGGGGCAACTGATAGTACAGGCAAAAGAAATCAAAGAGATCCCCGGCCCGCTGCCACGTGTAGCAATACCAATGCGGGTTCTGACCTCCAAAGACCTGGAAGCTCGGACGCTGATCCCCACGCACATGATGCTCCTTGAAGGGACAGGACCCCATCCCACGCCCATCCAACTGCACATAGCGCCCAATCACCTGAACAATATCCTGCGACTGGCACCACGCCCGAATCGCCCCATGACCGCTCGATGGACCACTCACCAGGGGGGACGAGGCAGGAACCTGCATCCCCTGTACAGACACACCGACCCTCCCATCTCTCGCCTCCCGTCGCACCTCGATCCCAGAGGGAACCTGCACCCGCTGCACAGAGGCCGCAGCCCAGGCGAGGCACTCCGCAACGGTATTTCCCACCGGCACCAGTTGCCCATCAGCACCAGCAACCAGGAAAGGATACCACCCCCCCGTTTGTCGATGGATACCCAGGGGGAGACGAATGAGCGATCCAGGCCCACTGCGCAGAGCGTCCTGTTTCGGATACAGTTCCACCCGAAGCGACACCGCAAAGGGCAACAACCACGCCCGAACCAGGGCAGCAGGAACCGGCTCCACCAAGAAGATCCAGAGATGCGCACCCCGCCGACTGGCCTCCAGCAGCGTCCAGATCCCCAGGAGTGCCAGCTGCCCCGCCAGGGAAGCCAGCGCCTGCACACCATCGGCGCCATCGGCATCAAAGACCGCAAAGGTACACGTCCCCGCCGCATCCAGCACATAGGTTCCCAGCGTATAGCGCCACAACAGATGATCTACCAGACGGGCCGGAAACAACGATTCATGTGCACACCAGTACGAGCCATCCGCCTGCTGCACCGCATAGGCGTCCCAGGAGTGCACAAAGAGCATACTATACGCCTCTACCAGATCCGCCGTCAGTACCAGCATGACCTCACCTCCATTCCTTCACGTGGAGACTCCCCTCACATCATCGGGCGAAGAGTCCACCCATCGACATTAGCGTATCTGCCCAGGCATCGATGTCGGATAGCTTGCCATCGGCACATTCGTGGTATTCATCATCGGTGCACCTGCCGTTGTATAGGCAGGGGGTTGCGCTGCCTGATAGCCCGTCGCATACGGTGGAGTATACGCCGGTGCAGCACGTGGAACACCCGCACCCGAAAAGCCCGTCGCAGGGGACACAGGCATGTTCACCGGAGCCGGTTGCATGCGTACCGGGCCCGAAGGCGCTTCCTGTCCATATTTCTCCCGATCCAGACTCACCTCCAGCATCGACAATCCCACCGTAAAGAGCGGTGTCACCGGCAAGAGCACATAGCAGAAGAACGAGACCACTGCATGCAATCCCCCATGCAACGAGGACAACCAGGTAATATGCTGTATCCCAATCGACGCCTGGGTAAAGCAGCACCCAACCTCAACCAATTCATAGAGTAAGGCGATGAACAGAACCATCCCCACCTTTTGCTTATGAAGAATGCGATGGGCCAACGCACGACTAATCACAAAACCCAGGCCCACAAAGCCGGCAGCCAGCAGGATCGTCACCAGCCATTGCAGACTGTCAATCCAGTTGAGCCCCGAAAAGAACCACCAGACCGCATGCGCACTGGCTAAAGAACAGATGATCGAGACCAGCGTCACCATCGACCCCTCCACCCGTCGCGCCCAATGGCGATGCACTTTCATGTGTTGCATTGCTTTCCTTCTTTCCGCGCCCGGCTCCCCACAGCAGGAGAACCGGGCACCCATCGTCAGACGAGACTCTTCAGACACCCTTACATCGAAAGAATGGGAAAGGTCACAAACCCTTTCGCACGCGGTTTACCGACCATCAGATTGACCCGCTGCCCTTCCAGTGGCTTCGCTGCCGCTTCAATCTGGGCCGCCAGCGCATCACGGTCGGCCTCTGGTGCTTTCAGCTTGCGTGCCTCCCGCATATTCTCCAGACCAAAGCCCTGGTTGAAGGAGCACTGGTGCGTCTCACTGGTCTCCATATCTGTGACTGTGGCCTGAAGAATATAGCCAGGGTCAGGCGCCCCCGTTTTCGGATCAAAGGCAGGAAACTTTTTGATCTCAACTTTGTTGATTAATGCATCCATTCTCATGGAACTCACCTCTTTCTTCTCTCTGCAATTGCTGTTCCTGACAACTCACAACCTATTACAGACCTGACCATTCAAAAAGACATTAGCACTCTGGATCGTCTGCATAGAGATCTTCCCAGGCATCCAGAGCCATATCCTCTTCTGCCCCCCGGATCAGTTGCCCCAGGTCACTCCACTGTTGCACCTCTTCTGCCCCCTCGGGCAAGGCATCCAGCGACACCTGTTCGTAGGAGCGCGACCGCCTCCAGAGGTCCGCCCGAAAGACCGAGCGACCACGCCGCCGCGCTGCATACATGGCTAAAACCGAGAGACGGAGCAGATCCCGCCCGTAGAGACCGGGCATCCGTTCCAGAATGCGGAAGGCCGAGAGCATTCCCTCTTGAAAGAGATCCTGATACAGCGCTTCCACATCCCCCACTTGCCCTTGTGCCGACGACGCCAGACGTGACGCGTGATAGCGGAGCAAGGATTGAAACCGAACATTAGCTAAACGAGCCTCGATCGAAGACCCTTCGGTAAAGAAGTGCAAACTGTACATCGACATAGCCGCACCTCTTTACCGCCCATACGTTCCTGTATGAAGGGCAGACATCGCCGTGACACTCATCTGCCGCAAAGAGACCAGATCCCGCTGAAGATCCGCGTAAAGATCGTTTGCCAGCTGCTCTAAGGCCGCCTCGACGGTCAGCGCACGAACGCCTGTCGGCTCAGGGTGCCGCATTCCTGCTTGCGAGGTATACGGACCCACCCAGGCCACGATACACCCATCCTCTTCTTGCAGCACACCGGGCACCTGAGAGGACCACTCCCCGATCAGCGATTGATACCAGACCACACGGTCCGGATGCTCCACTTGCAACACCTCTTGTCGCTGAGTCATACTGTCACCGTTCCTTTCCTTGTTCACATCCCCCCTTTGACAGTCGTCCTCTGCTCTGTCATACGAGAGCAGAGGACCTCGCCACACAGCACAAACCTTGTCAAAGAGGACTCACCGCTGACTCGCCAGCGCCCCCTGGACGAGTCAGCACACCACGAACAACACACTCCGAGAAACGATCGTCTAGAAACCCTTACTCTGCATCTCTGCAAAGAGAGCCTGGGTAGACTCCGGAAGCGCGATCTGGTACGTATCACACCAGATAGCCACCTGACCGGCCACCGCCTGACGCAGATCAAGCGCCCTCTGGACCTGCTGCATCGCATCCTCGATCCACTGACCCGAAGAAAGACGGAGAGCCTGATACCCATCCATCAAGGACACCACATTCGCCCAAAACTCCATCGCATTGCGCAGCTCATTGACGATCATATCCAGGTAGAACACCACCGAAGACACATCGAACCCAAGCAGCCCTGATGCACTCTGATAGCAGTCATAGGCCGCCGCCTGCCACCAGAACGCATGAAAAACATTGGAAACCAGACTGAACCCCTCTTCCGTCGAGACTTGCCCGGCATAGGTAGCCCACAACTGCACCTGTTGAGAAGAGACCGGCTCCACCACGAAGGGAAGCCCTTGTTGTTGTGGCACAATCGCCATCGAGACACCTCTTTCTTTCGTAGGCGAGATCCAGAGAGGACCTCGCCACACAGCACAAACCCGTTGAAAACACTAGACAGACACACTCCACAGATCTTCAGGCACACTGGCATCAGACGCAGCGCTACCCACATCCCTGCGACCAGCGAACCAGATCAGACCACATGGCACTCCACTGATCCCATACGCCCGGTAGACAATGGACCCATCACCAGCAATAGCCGTTGCATGTGCCACCGACGAGAGACCATAGACATGCATCAGCTGCACCACTGCCGAAAACGCATTCTCTGCTATCAATCGCCCTGTCCACTCCGGCCACAAAGCCGGAAAACGACGCCAGAGCGCCACGTCAAACCATTGACCCGCAGCGGCCTGCTCACTGAACATCGAGGAAGCGTTTGCGCACACAGTGGATCTCCCCCGCTATTGTCAAACACGATCTTCCAGGCCGTACACGTGCCTTTCGAGACCGTGAGAGGATAAGGAGACTCGACCGACCCATTAGGCATAGAGGTCGAACTACCCCCACCAGCCAACAACGAGCACGCACCCAGGAGCGTAGACATCCCAAACAGCGCAAGACAGAGACCACACACAAGCAACCATTTTCCAACCATCAACGATTTCATCGTTTCATCCTCCTTTACGAATGAAGAGCTACCGAGACGAGCACCACAATAACCAGAAACAAGACCACCCAGGCAAGCACCTGTAAGGCTTTTCCCACCAGCCCAAACGCTAGCAAGACCGTCACCACCAGCGCCAGGTACCAAAGCAGCAAGAGCATTCCTCCTTTCAAAAGAGCAATCTACAGGTGAAGCACACCAGCAGCATCAGACAGAAACACCGCAATTGCACCCACGATAACCAAGTACAACACCACGCGCACGCTCCCTTTTGCGACACCAAGCAGGAGTGCCGAGACAACCAGCACTACCAGCGCGAGAAGAGACACCGTATGCATCCAGAAACCTCCTGAAAAACAGCAGACACAAGCAAACAAGCTACGCACTACGAAGACCAAAGAACGCCCGACACGCCGCACACATCCAGCCCGAAAGCAGTTGACCACCGCCGCCAATTACCCGAACCACTGTCCACCAGCACAGGCAAGGAAGACCGCAGCGACAGCAATACGCTGGACAAGAAACCACTTGACTCAGAATGCACCTCCTTCAGAGAACAGCTTGAACTTCAAGCGAGATGAAAACAAAACAGCCAAAAGAAACGACAAAGGGTACCAAACGGCTTGATCCTCCGCAGTACGAGAAGCGCAACTACTTCGGCCTCGGCAGTGGAGAGCGTGCCATGATTGGCTGCGTAGGAGACTGGTACTGCTGAAAGTAGTGAAAATACCAGTACTCATATTGCTCAAGTGCCCGCACCCGCCGACGCAAGTACAGAGTGGTGAAACATTGCACGACGAACACAGCCGCAATAATCACCTGCAAACCACAATCCTTGATCACCGTCACCCAATTCATACACATCTCCCTTAAGCTATCCGCTCGCCATGAAGAACGGTCGTACTTACATACTCAACTTCAAACAAGGCAACGTCCAGTAGTTCCCCATCAAGAAGCATCTCATCAACACGCTCTGCATATGCGACTTCAGCACACTCAGAACAGACATACTCAAAATCACGAGAAACAGTGGGATTCCTGTTCTCAATAGCAGTAAGGAATGTGTGTTCTTCTAGACACCAATCGCATCGGTTCATTGCTCCACCTCTTTCGTTTCTGGTAGCTCTTTCTCAA
>WNFX01002814.1_pt1 | contig 31595 bp, 23 predicted proteins | sample 5400111 | NCBI WGS metagenome assembly WNFX01 (sample SAMN13153363, study PRJNA577476) | soil metagenome | isolation source: 40 cm soil or saprolite under grassland replicate 1 | place: USA:California | collected 2016-06-15 | reverse complement strand
GAGGCGATACAGCACCAGTCGGCCGTAGTGCTCCCCGTCGTTCCGCGCCACCATCCACGACGCCAGGTTGTCTTTGCCGCGCGGCGTGAACGGCACCATCAAGATGAACTCCGCCTGCCGCTCCCCAGGCAGCCGCATCCCTCCTCACTTGAAGTTAGCGGTCACCGGGGGCCCCGCCTGAGTACCCTTCACCTTGTTCGCCGAGGTGGCCCCATGAGTCTAGTTTTAGCACCGCCATGCTGGAGTCCAGCCTACGTTTTCGCTTGGTGATCGCCCGCGCCGCTGACTCAACACCGGGTGATGTGAGCGGCATCGTAACTCGATTGCACACCGACACCGAGTTGTTTTGGTTGCTGCGCATCGCCCGACCTGTAGCGGCGGTGCCGAAGGTGTGTCGTCGGTCGGTTGCTACTTGTCTGGCGCTTCTCATGCTGGATGACCACCTGAGGGTCCTCAGGGTCCTACCAATGGCCTCAGTTCCCCATACACCGGGTACGGGCGTCCTGCTCAGAGACGGGGTCATCCAGACGTACCTGGGTGGCGTACTCCCTCCCCGTGCGCTCGCCGACACTAAGCGAATCGCTGAGTTGCTGATCGATGGCCACTCGTCGTACTTGGACACGCTTTGCCAGGCGCTGAGCGGCGATGAGACGTGCGATGGCTTCGAGGCCGTGCCTGCGGACCATGAGCTTTATGACCCGGAGGCGGAGCAGTACTTCGCGCCCCCGCTAACCGCCTGGTATCGTGCGGGTGTGCTCGTGCATCCTGTCGTACCGAGCACCGGGACAACTTGAGATCCCCCCCGTGAAATTGGCAATAAGCTCGCGAGTCCGATGCGGAATCAGGAGAGCCAGGGCCCGGTCGAGGCGCAGCACGTAGCCTGCGCAGCTCCCACCTCTTCACGACGCCCTCCAGAAGGAACTGGTCCACGCGCACGAACTCCTCGGCGGCCTCGCGCGTGACGAACACGCCCATCGCCCCCTGACGCGGATCCGAAAACGGGCCAATCATCAGCAGTTTGCCGCGGACCAGAATCTCCGCCCGGTCGTTCTGCCGCACTTATATTTTGAGATCGTGCATGTCCGACCCCGCCAGTGGACACTGGTCTCGCGAGCGTCCGGTGCGCCGTATGCCGTTTGCCCACGTTGCGCCAGCGGATATCGCTCCATCGGCCGCCGAGGATACTGCGGTGTACGCGGTGTCATGAGACACACGATGTAGAGCAGGCCGACGCCTTGGCGGCGCTCGAGGGTGGTGTTGCCGACGCCCCCGCGCGATGGAGTGAACCTCCTGTAAGCGGCGAGTGAAAATTGTACGCGGTCTGGCGGGGAGCGGTGCTGTTCACTCGTCTCGCTTCGTTTCGCGCGGTACGGTTCGGGGACGGTTGGGCGGGTGCGATTCGGGTGCGTTTCGGACGTTTCCTCTGGATTTCCTGCTCGCCAATCCCTTATTTTTCTGCGCCCGAGCACGCGGTCGTGCCCGTTTGGTGTCAACGGGTCGCAGGTTCGAGTCCTGCCTCGGGAGCTCCGTAGTCCCCCCCCAACGAGTTCCAAACCGCCCGGAGCCGGACCCCAGCTTCTTGGCGAATCGCATGGGCGCCCAGAGTCACGGAGCTGCGATCCGGTCACCTCGCGTCTAAAACGTCCCGCACCTTCCCCGCCAGGGCATCAGCCGAGAACGGCTTGTTGATGAACGGAATGCCGGGCGCCAGGACGCCGCGCTGGACGATCACATCCTCGGTGTACCCTGACATGAACAACACCTTCAGGTCGGCGCGCTCTGCCAACAGCTCATCGGCCAGCAGGCGACCACTTCCCCCGGGTAGCACCACGTCGGCCAACAGCAGCTGGATAGCACCGGCGTAGGTGCGCGCGAGCGTCGACGCCGCGTCCAACGTGGAGGCTTCAAGAACCGTGTACCCCCGCTTCTCGAGCACACGTCGAATAATGTGCCGCAGTGCTGCTTCGTCCTCCACAACCAAGATCGTCTCCGACCCGCGGGCGGGGCGCGCAGCAGCGCGGACCGGTAACCGATCGATCGGTGCGTCTACGCGTGGCAGGTACACTTTGAACGTCGTTCCCTCGCCCAGTTCGCTGTAGCACCACACGTAGCCGCCGCTCTGCTTCACAATCCCATACACGGTTGCAAGCCCCAGCCCCGTGCCCTTGCCCGCCTCCTTGGTCGTATAGAACGGTTCGAACATGTGGGACATTGTTTCGGGGGACATCCCGGTGCCCGTGTCGCTGAGACCCAGCATCACGTACCGCCCGGGCCGTACCGGCACGTGCTCCCGTACGTACGACTCATCCAGCTCGGCGTTCCGCGTCTCGATCGTGAGCCGACCGCCCTCGGGCATCGCGTCGCGGGAGTTCACGGCGAGGTTGACGACCACCTGCTCCAGCTGGTGTGCGTCGGCCCGCACGGCTCCGAGAGCCGGGTCGAGCTTCGTGACCATGACAATGTCCTCACCCAGCAGCCGCCGCAGCAGCTTGTCCATGTCGGTCACGAGGTCGTTGAGGTGGAGCACGCGCAGGTCCAGGACCTGCTTGCGGCTGAAGGCGAGGAGCTGACGCGTGAGCCCAGCCGCTCGATCGGCGGCGGCGCGGATCTCCTCGAGATCGGGTCGCAGAGGGGAGAGGGTCGGAAGACCATCCAGCAGCAGGGCCACACAGCCTAGGATGGCGGTGAGCACGTTGTTGAAATCGTGCGCGATGCCCCCCGCGAGACGGCCCACCGCTTCCATCTTCTGTGCCTGGAGGAGCTGGCGCTCGAGCGACCGCCGCTCCGTCACGTCGCGGGCGTTGATCACTACCCCCCTCACGACGGGATCCTCCAGGAGATAGCGACCGAGGGCTTCGAGGATGCGGTAGCTGCCGTCCTTGTGGCGGAACCGCAGCTCGAGGAGCCGACCGCCCTTGCCCGTCGCGACCCCCTCGGCGAACACCCGAAGCGTGGTACCGGCATCGTCGGCGTGCACCAAGTCGAGCAGCTGCCGCCCGACGAGCTCTTCTGGGACATAGCCCAGAAGCGGGAACACCGAGGGGCTCGCGTAGCGGATCGCGCCCTCAGCGTCGAGCACCGCGATGATATCCATCGCCTGCTCGATCAGCGACTTGAAGTATTCCTCTCGCTCGCGCAGCTGCTGCTTCATGCGCTCCGCAGCGCGCTGGCGCTCGAGCGCGCCCTGCACCGCAGGCCCGAGGCGGGCCAGCCGATCCTTGAGGATGTAGTCCGCGGCGCCCGCCCTCATGTACTGCACGGCGGTTTCCTCGTCGAGCGAGCCCGTCAAAAGAATGAACGCCGCACCCGGCGCGAGCTCCCGCGCCAGTGGCAGCGCCGCGGCGCTGCTGAACTGCGGGAGCTGGTGGTCGGAAACGATGATATCGGGGTGGAATTCGCGCAGGGCGTGCTCGAAGTCGACACGCGTCACCGCACGCCGAGCCGTGAAATCGAGCCCCGCCTTGCGGAGCTCCACGTCCACCAGCTGAGCGTCCGCGTCGCTGTCCTCGAGCAGGAGGATGCGGACCGTCATCGCGGAAGCGTAACCGGGGGTCGCCGACGGCGAAGTCGGTAAAAGCCCCGGGTTGGGCGGGAACGACTACCTAGGACTCGGCGCGCACGAGCCCGACCCGGATGGCGTAGCGGACCAGACTCGCCACGCCATGGATGCCGAGGCGTTCCATGAGCTCGGTGCGGTGGGTCTCGACGGTCTTCAGGGCCACATTGAGGCGGCTGGCGATTTCCTTGTTCGAATGACCCTCGGCGACGAGCTGCAGCACTTCCCGCTGACGCGGCGTGAGCGTTGCGAAGGACCCCTCAGAGGGCTGGGGGGGCCCTGGGTGTACGCTGCGACGACGCGCTTCGTCAAGGAGGGGCTCAGCCAGGTATCGCCGCGGGCTACAGCCCGCAGGGCCAGCTCCAGCTCGCTGCGGTCAGAATTCTTGAGCAGGTAGCCCGCTGCTCCCGCGACCAGCGCGCGTCGGACCGACTGGTCGTCGCCGTGCATCGAGACGATAATGACGCGTGTGGTCGGGTGGTCGTGTACGATCCGCGCCGCCACCTCCAGGCCGTTGAGCCCGGGCATGGAAATGTCGATCAGTGCGATGTCGGGCCTTGTCTCGCAGACGAGCCGCAGCGCCTCACGGCCGTCGCCGGTCTCCGCCACCACCTCGACACCCGGCAGCTCGTTGAGGAGCGCGCGCATCCCCGCGCGCACTAGCGCGTGGTCGTCGGCGAGCAGGAGCCGCAGCGAGCTCACGCGCCACCTCCGGCCCCGAGCGGTAAGCGCGCACGGATGGCAGTGCCCCGACCGGGCGCCGAGTCGATCTCCAGGTCTCCGCCGGCGAGCGCGACGCGCTCCTGCATGCTGAGCAGTCCCTGGCTCGCCCCTTGCGCCGCAAGTCGGCGCGCGGCGGCGACGTCGAACCCGTGGCCGTCGTCGCGCACCACAAGTTGCAACGTGCCGGTTGCCTCGCTGAGCTCGACCTCGACGCTCCGCGCCTGCGCGTGGCGGATGACGTTGGTGAGGGCCTCCTGTGCGATGCGGAAGCAGGTGGTTTCCACCGCGATCGGTGGCCGCTGCTCGAGATGCGCGAGCGAGAGCCGGAAGGCGAGCCCGGCGCGCTTGGCCTCGCGCTCCACGTACCAGCTGAGCGACGCCTCGAGCCCGGACTCGTCGAGCAGCGGTGGCCGCAGATCCTGGGCGAGATCGCGCATCCGCGCGATCGCGCCGTCCACGAGCGCCATACTTTCGGAGTCGTCGCGGTCGCGCCGCTGGAGGTTCAGCTTGAGCGCCGTGAGGACCTGCCCAAAATCATCGTGCAGCTCGCGGGCCACGGCGCGGCGCTCCGCCTCCTGCGCCTCGATCAGCTTGCGCGATAGCGCTTCCTGCTGCCGCGCGCGCCGGGCCAGCTCCTCTTCGGCGTGCTTGCGCTCGGTGATGTCGGCGTTGGTTCCGTACACGCGGATCGGCCGGCCGGACTCATCGCGGACCACCGCCGCACGGCCAAAGATCCAGTGCACGCTGCCGTCCGGCCAAACGACACGGTACTCGATGTCGCCGGACCCGCTGCCGGCGAGCAGCTGCTCGCGCCGGCGCATCACCCAGTCGCGGTCGTCGGGATGGACCGCCTCGACGTAGTCCTCGAGCCGGCCGCCCTTGCTCCGGTCGTCGCCGAAAAAGAGGCGCAGATTCGCTTCGGTGTTGACGAACTGCTGGCCGATGAGATCCTGCTCCCAGCCACCGGTCTGACCCAGCTTCTCCGCGTCCACCAGCAACCGCTCGGTCTTGCGGAGTGCCTCCTCGGCGCGAACCCGCTCGGTCACGTCCTCGTTGACCACGACGGCGCCGGTGATGGCGCCTGCCCCGTCGTGAATGGGCGCGGCGTAGTTCTCGATCGTCTTGCGTCGACCGTCGAAGGTCTCGATGTCGATCAGCTCGTCGCGGCTGGTCCGCCCCTCGTCCAGCGCGTGCCGCGATGCCCATTCCCGCGGGTCGATCGCCTGCCCCGAGGCGTGCCAGTAACCCTTGCTCTTCACCCACCGCTCTCGCCCGCTGACGATTGTTCCTCCCCAGATGTGGTCGGCGGCGGGGTTGCCAAGCATGATGTCCCCTGCCCGATCGAGCACCACCACGCCGACGGGAAGCGTCTCGAGGACTTGTCGCAAGAGTCGCTGACCGGCTCGGACCTCCGCTTCCCGGCGCACGCGGTCCGTGATGTCCACCGCCATGCCGACGACGCCGGTCACGTTCCCGGCCGGATCGTGGAATGGCTGGAGCTGGAGCCGCGCGGCCGCCGTGCCGTCGTCGATCTCCAGCATGCACGACTCCCCCGCGAGCGCCCGCCAACATCCCTCCAACACGCGCTCGCGGTCGGGCGACTGGGCGAATAGCTCCGGGACCGTCTTTCCCACCGCCGAGGGGCTGGACGAGAACCCGGCGCCCGCGTCCCAGACGACGCGCAGGTCGCGATCGGTGACGCACGCGCGGGCGGGTATCTGCTCGGTGAAGAGGCGCAGCCGGGACTCGGTCTCCTTGAGCTTGCTGACGTCGATCATGGCGCCGACGGCGCGACGGGCCTGTCCCCGATCGTCACGCTCGATCGCGCAGCGCGAGGCCACCCATGCCCAAGAGCCGTCGCGCCGTCGGAACCGGTACTCGCTCGACCATCCGGGGGCGTCGCCATGGATCGCCTGAGACGCGGCTTCCTCGACGCGCTGGAGGTCGTCCGGGTGAACGCGGTCGCGCCACCAGGTGACGTGATCCACGACTTCATCGCGGGGGTAGCCGAAAATGGACTCCAGATTCCCCTCCCAGCTCACCACGTCGCTGTCCAAGTCGCGCTCCCATATGGCCTCGAAGGCGACACGGGCGAGTAATCGGTCCCGCGCTTCGCTCGCCAGCGGTGGGGGCAGGCCAGGAGGCTTCGTTGCCGTCACAGTGCTCCTTTCGTTGCTGAAAGATACGTAACAGCAATGACGCCCCTTTTTCCAATGCGACAACACTCTTGGCTTCCCTGAGCAGCATGGGTGGACAAGGGGCGTCGGCTCGAGTCCGGCTGTCTCGAATGGGGTGAAGACCAAGCCTCACAGGGACTTCAGGGTTAACCTTTCTCCCGTCAACTGCACGGCTGGCGGAAACGTCGCTCGTGTCTTAGCCTCAGATCCAGAGTCCGAGGCCAATGACCCCCTCGGCGTGGACTTCAGTCATGGGGATCTGCCCGGAGCGCCCAGACGTGGTCCACCGTACCGGAGGGCCCGGAATGAAACCGTCCCGTCGGCGCGGAAGCTCCGGCCGCCAGAAAATCCTCGTCATCGAGGATGACGCTGTCGCCCGCGCGGACTTGCAGGCCCGGCTGGAGGCGAACGGCTACGTCGTGGCCCGCGCGGCCGACGCCGCCTCGGCCCTCACGGTCGTGAACCGCGAGCACCCCGACCTCATCCTGCTCGACCTGGGACTCCCCGCCGGCGACGGGTATCTCGTCCTGGAACGGCTGCGCAAGATCAAGGCGCTCGCCTCCATCCCCGTGCTCATTGTCACCGGCCGCAGCGACGCCGACACTCGGAAGCGCGTCGCGGCGCTGGGCGTCGCCCCGGTGCTCATCAAGCCCGTGGACACGGACGTGCTGCTCACCGCCATCCGCGCTGCGCTCGAGACCGACACGAAGCCGGAGTGACCCTGTCGCACGGGCGCCCCACCATGCCGCAAAAACGCCCTATCCCGTTCCCCGCGCCCTCCCCATGTTGCACGCACAGCCTTGCCCATCGCATATAGAGACATGACCGTGGAGCCGGTGGCGCGCGGCACCGGCCCCGACCCGCGCGTGGAAGCCGAGGTGCGGGGGGCAGCCCTCGGCCAGCTGCTCGCCGGTGGCCCACTCGCCGAGTCGGTGCATGTCGTCCTGGTGCTGGTCGTGGCGGCGCTGGTGTGGAACTCCCTGCCGCTCGCCCGCACGCTCGGCTGGGTGGGCGCGGTCACCGCCGCGGCCGCACTGCGCACCTGGTGGCGGCTCGGCCTGGGGCGCCGCGCCGCCACGCCCGAGCAGGCGCTGCGCGGCGTCCGCCTGACGGTGGCCGGCGTCGGGCTGGCGTGGGGGTTCGGTGCCGCCGCCGCGATCCCCGAGCTCGGCGTGGCCCAGGCCGCGCTGATCCTGGTGGTGCTCGCCGGCATCACGGCCGGGGCGACGGGGACGCTGGTCGGCGACCGGCGCAGCTTCCGCTACCTGCTGATCACCACGCTCGCCCCGCTCCCGGTCGGCATCCTGTTGCAGGGACACGGCCGTATTCAGTTGATCGCGATCCTGCTGATCACGCTGTTCGCCTGGAGCATGGACCGGGTGCACCGGCGCGCCCACCGTACGTTCGCGGAGCGCGTGTGCGCCACGGTGCTGCTGGAATCGTCGAAACAGGAGCTGGCGCGCCAGCACGGCTACCTCGACGCGCTGATCGCGAGCACGCCGGTGGCGATCGCGGTGCTCGACGCCGCGCGGTCGATCCGCAGCGTGAACCCGGCGTTCGAGACGCTGTTCGGATACTCCGCGGCCGAGGCGACCGGCGCCGCCATCGACGCGTTGATCGTGCCCGAAACACTCCGCTCCGAGTCGACCGACCTCGAGGCGCGGGCGCGCGGCGGCGAGATCGTGCGCGTGGAGGTCGAGCGCCGGCGCAAGGACGGCAGCCCGATCCAGGTCCGGCTGTCCGCGGCCGCGGTCAAGGCGACCGCCGAAGGCGCGCTCGTGGCGCTGTACGAGGACATCAGCGACCGCAAGGCGGCCGAGCAGGCCATGCGCGCGGCGCGGGATCTGGCGGAGCGGGTGGCCCGGGCGCGCAGCGCGTTCCTCGCCAACATGAGTCACGAGATCCGCACGCCGATGAACGCCGTCCTGGGATTTGTGGAGCTGGTGCTCGACACCGAGCTCGCGCCGGAGCAGCGGCGCGCCCTGGAGCTGGTGCGCTCGTCGTCCGAAGCGCTGCTCACCATTCTCAACGACATCCTCGACTACTCGAAGATCGAGGCGGAGCATCTGGAGCTGGAGTCGATCGCGTTCGACCTGCCCAAGGTTGTCCATGCCACGGCCACGCTGCTGGCGGTGCGGGCGCGCGAGAAGCACCTCGAGCTCACGGTGGACGTGCCCCCCGACGTCCCGCACCTGGTGCGCGGCGACCCCACGCGCCTGCGCCAGGTCCTGATGAATCTTATCGGCAACGCCGTCAAGTTCACCGAGCAGGGCGAGGTCGACGTCTCCGCCGCCGTGGTCGCCCACCACGGCGACCGCACGGCGGTGCGGTTCCGGGTGCGCGACACGGGGATCGGCATCTCGGATGAGCAGCTGGCGCACATCTTCGACGAGTTCACCCAGGCCGACGCGTCCATGACGCGGCGCTACGGCGGAACCGGCCTCGGCCTCGCGATTGCCCGGCGCCTGGTGGCGCTGATGGGGGGCGAGCTGACGGTCACGAGCCACGTCGGTCGCGGCAGCGAGTTCAGCTGCACGCTGCTCTTCCCGGTGGAGACACCCGCCGGCGCCGCGACTCCCAGGCGGACCGCGTCGCTGGGCGGCCGCCGGCTCCTAGTCGTGGACGACAACGAGACCAACCGGCGCATCCTGCGCGACATGCTGGGCGCCGAAGGCGTGGCGGTGCACGAAGCGCATCGGGCCGACGCCGGCCTCGCGGCGCTGCGCCGCGCCGCGACCGCGGGAACCCCGTTCGACCTCGCCATCCTCGACGCCCAGATGCCCGATCAGGACGGCTTCGAGCTCGCCACGGTCATCCGCGGGGACGCCCAGCTCGCGCGGACGCGGCTCCTGATCCTGACGTCCGCCGGGCAGCGCGGGGACGGCGAGCGCTGCCGCCAGCTCGGCATCCAGGCGTATCTCACCAAGCCGATCGCGCGGGCGGACCTGATCGAAGCGGTGGGCACCGTGCTCGCCGGCACGCCGTCGGCCGCCGGCGGGGTCGACCTCGTCACGCGACACTCGATCGCCGAATCACGCCACATGCTGCGCATCCTGCTCGCCGAAGACAACGTCGTGAACCAGCAGGTCGCGACCGCGATGCTCTTGAAGCGCGGGCATCACGTGGACGTGGTCGCGAACGGCCGCGAGGCGGTGGACGCCGTCGCCACCGAGCGCTATGACCTGGTGCTCATGGACATCCAGATGCCCGAGATGGACGGGTTCGAGGCGACGGCGCGGATTCGCGCCCTGCCGCAGGGTGGCACGCTCCCGATCATCGCCTTGACGGCGCACGCGTTGAGCGGCGAGCGCGAGCGCTGCCTGGAGCGCGGCATGACCGGCTATCTTGCGAAACCGTTCAAGGCCCACGAGCTGTTCGCGGTGGTCGAAGGCCGCGGCCCCGACGGCGTCGAGCCGGGGCCTACGGCATCGCCTCCCGTAGATGTCGAGGCGTTCCGCCGCACCATGGAGGAAGCGGGCGCAGCGGAGGCCGTCGACGGGATTCTGGCGACCTTCGTCCAGACGCTGCCGCAGCGCCTCGACGCGTTGACCGCCGCGACGGGCGGGGATTCGGCCGAGCCGATTCAGCGGGCGGCGCATGCCTTCAAGTCCGCGGCCGCGACCATCGGGGCGCGCGCCCTGGCCACGCTGCTGGAGCAGATCGAAGCCGCGGCCCGCGATGGCGACGTGGCCGGGGCGCGTGACAAGCTGGAGAGTGTGCGCACCGAGGCGTCCGCGGCGCTCGCATACCTTCAGACTACGGTGAAAGGCGGTCGGGATGGCTAACGCGATTCCGGTGCTGGTCGTGGACGACGACGCGGTGTCGAGCTCCCAGCTGGGCGCGCTCGCCAAGGCCGCGGGCTACGAGGTGAAGACCGCCACCAACGGCAGCGAGGCGTGGGAGCTGCTGCAGCTGGCGCGCATCCCGATCGTGATCTCCGACTGGTACATGCCGGAGATGGACGGCGTGGAGCTATGCCGCCGCATCCGCGCGCGCACCCGCGAGCCGTATGTCTACTTCATCCTGGTCACCGCCCGCGGGGGCAAGCAGCAGTATCTGGCCGGCATGGAGGCGGGGGCGGACGATTTCATCGCCAAGCCGTTCGATCCGGACGAGCTGCGCGCCCGGCTCAAGGTGGCGGAGCGGATCCTGGGTCTCCGCAAGGAGCTGGAGCAGCTCGAGGTGCTGCTCCCCATCTGCTCCTATTGCAAGCGCATTCGCAACGACAACGAAGAATGGCAGCCGCTGGAGCGCTACATCGAGAAACACTTCGAGCGGCTCGTCACGCACAGCATCTGTCCGGATTGCTACGCCAAGCACGTGCAGCCACAGCTCGACCGGCGGGAGGAGAGACCGTCCTGATGGGGGCGCCGCGCCTCAGCGCGGCTGCGGCGCGTCGAGCACGTCGCGCACTTTGCGGGCCAGCGACTCCGGGGAAAACGGCTTCTGGAGGTACGCGGTCCCCGACTCGAGGATGCCGTGGCGCACCACTGAGTCGTCCGTGTACCCCGATGCGTACAGCACTTTCGCGTCGGGACGGAGCCGCGCGAACTGCTCCGCCAGCTCCCGCCCGCTCACGCGCGGCATCACCACGTCCGTCAGCAGCAGGTGAATCGGTCCGCGATGCCGCTGCGCCAGCTGTAATGCCGCCTCGCCGTCCGCCGCCTCCAGCACCATGTAGCCCTGACGCTCCAGGACCTGTTTCGTGACGGCCCGGACGGCAGCGGCGTCCTCGACGAGCAGCACTGTTTCCGTCCCGCCGGGCACGCGCGCGCCCGCCACGGCCGTGACCCGCTCCGCAGTCGCGTCCACCTCCGGGAGGTAGATCTTGAAGCTGGTGCCCTGATCGGGCTCGGAGTACACCCAGATGAAGCCGCCGACCTGGTTCACGATGCCGTACACGGTCGCGAGGCCCAAGCCGGTGCCTTTCCCCGGCTCCTTGGTCGTGAAGAACGGCTCGAAGATCCGTGCCTTGGTCGCCTCGTCCATGCCGCACCCGGTGTCGGTCACGGCCAGCATCGCGAAGCGGTGGACCGCCGCGGCCTCCTGGCCGCGGGCGTACTCCGGGTCGTGCTCCACGTTGGCCGTCTCGACCGTGAGCCTGCCGCCCGTCGGCATCGCGTCGCGCGCGTTGACGGCCAGGTTCATGAGCACCTGCTCGAGCTGCCCCACGTCGGCCCGCACGGCCCCCAGGTCCGGGGCGAGCGTGGTCGTCAGCACGATGTCCTCACCGATCACGCGGCGCAGGATCTTCTGGAGACCTTCGATCACCGTGTTCAGGCTCACCACCCGTGGCTCGACCACCTGCTGCCGGCTGAACGCGAGCAACTGCCGGGTGAGCGCCGCCGCGCCGTCCGCCGCCTTGCGGACCTGCTCGAGGTCGTCGCGCTTGGCATCGCCCGGCGCGAGGTCTTCCAGCAGGAGGTCCGAGTAGCTCGTGATCACGGTGAGCAGGTTGTTGAAGTCGTGCGCGATGCCTCCCGCCAGGCGTCCCACCGCTTCCATTTTTTGGGATTGCAGCACCTGCTGCTGGAGACGTCGCTGGTCGGTGACGTCGCGGACGAAGGTCTCGTAGTACTCGACCTGCCCCGCTCCATTCCGCACGGCGCGCACGCTGAGCTGCACCGTGAGCAAGCGGCCGTCCCGGCGCTTCCAGGTCGCCTCGACGTTGTCGTATTGGCGGTCGCTGTAGCTATCGCGCTCCACCAGTCGCTGCCGCTCGGCGGCGTCGGCGTACACGTCCCGACCCATGTCGAGCGCCAGCACGTCCGCGGCGGAGTCGTATCCCAGCATGCTCACCACGGCGGCATTCACCGACAAGAACCTGCCCTGGGGGGTCGAGCGGTAGATCCCGACCGGGGCATGCTCGACCAGCGTCTGGAAGCTCGCCTCCGTAGCGCGCAGCGCCGCGCGCGCCTTGGCGTCGCGCAGCTCGCGCTCGATCGCGGGGAGCAGGCGCTTGAGCTGCCCTTTGGTGACATAGTCGTTGGCGCCCGCCTTCATCGCTGCCACAGCGAGCTCTTCCGTGATCGTGCCCGACACGCAGATGTAGGGGATGTCGAGACCGCGCCCCCGCAGGATCGCCAGCGCGGCGGTGCCGCTGAAGTGCGGCATGCTGTAGTCGCCGATCACGAGGTCCCACGGGTGGCGATCGAGCGCGGCCTCGAGGGCGGCCGCCGTGTCCACTCGCTCGTGCGTCAGGTCGTAGCCCGCACCCCGGAGCTCGCGCAGCATCAGGCGCGCGTCGTCTTCCGAGTCTTCGACCATCAGCACCCGCAAGGGTTTGCCCATAGGTACCAAAGTGGGGTTTCCAGGTAGCCCGGGCGTGAGCGTCATCACCTCGCGCGCTGCCGCCGCGGTCACGTTCCACTGCTGAGGCGGCCACGCAACACTAAAAACCCATAGATTGGAGGCGCGCGTGGGGCAAGCTCGAGGGAGCCGGACGGGCACCAGGTCGTTTTTGCGGCAAGGAGGGTCAGAACGCGACACGCCGGGTGTGGGACGGCCGCGACTACAGGTTCGCGACGTCACCCTGTTTTCGGAAGGCCGAGCGACCCATTTTGGACGGGCGGCGCCCCGGTCATGACCGGGTGTAGGACGTGGCACGAGCGCCGCCTTTTTCTGAACCCTGCCGGAGCACGGTTGCGCATGAATCTCCCGCACGAAGTCGAAATCCTACTGGTCGAGGACAACGCGCACGACGAGGAGCTGACGCTGCGCGCGCTCAAGGAGCGTAACATCGCGAACCAGGTGTTCGTGGCTCGCGACGGCGCCGAAGCGCTCGACTTTTTTTTCGGCGATCCCAGTCACCCCTGGCACGAGATCGGTATCGTGCCGCGCGTGGTCCTGCTCGACCTGAAGCTCCCCAAGGTGGACGGCCTCGAGGTGCTGCGGCGCCTCAAGGACGACGAGCGCACCCGCACCCTCCCCGTGGTCGTGCTCACCTCGTCGCGCGAGGAGCCCGACATCGCCGCGGCGTACCGGCTCGGCGCCAACAGCTACATCGTCAAGCCGGTCGACTTTGAGTCGTTCGCCCGGGCGGTGTCGGACGTGGGGCTCTACTGGGTGCTCCTGAACGAGCTGCCCCGCTGACGCCGATGCCCACGCTCGCGCGTATCCTCATCGTGGAGGACGTCGCGACCGACGCGGAGCTCATCGAGCGCGAGATCCGCCGCGCCGGGATCGGCTGTGCCACGCGCCGCGTCGACACGGAGCCGGCCCTGCGCGAAGCCCTCCGCAGCTTCGCTCCCGACCTGGTGCTCACCGACCATTCGATGCCGCGACTCACGGCGCGGGAAACCCTGCAGCTCGTCCACCAGGAGACCCCGGACACGCCGGTGATCATCGTGACGGGCAGCCTCGACGAGGAGATCGCCGCGGAATACATCAAGGCCGGCGCGACCGACTACGTCGTGAAGCATCACCTGGAGCGCCTGGGTCCCGCGGTCCAGCGCGCGCTCGACTTGAAGCAGGCGCGCGAGGAGCAGGCGCAGGCCGAGGAAGCGCGTCGCCAGGGGGAGGAGCGGTTCCGCGCCCTGATCGAGCACGGGGCCGACGCGATCGCCCTGCTCAGCGCCGACGGTACGGTGTTGTTCCTCAGCCATTCGGCCGAGAAGTTGTTCGGCTTCGCGCCCAGCGAGCTGGTGGGGCGGAGCGCTCTCGAGCTGCTGCACCCCGACGACGCCCCCCGGCTGCTGGGGCTGCTCGCGGACATGGCGGCACGCCCCGGCACCCCGCTCACGCTGGAGCTGCGGCTGCTGCATCGGGACGCGTCGTGGCGCGCCGTGGAAGCGGTCGTCGTCAACCGGCTGGGCGAGCCCGCCGTCGGCGCCATCGTCATCAACTTCCGCGACATCTCGGAGCGCAAGGAAGCGGAGCAGGCGCTGCGCGACTCCGAGGAGCAGTACCGTTCACTCGTGGAGGGTGTGCGGGACGTGATCTTCGCGCTCTCGCCCGACGGGGTCATCGCCTCGCTCAATCCCGCGTTCGAAACGATCACCGGCTCGCCCCGCGAGCAGTGGCTCGGCAAGCCGTTCGACCAGCTGGTGCATCCGGAGGACCTGCCGCTCGCCCTCGAGCTGTTCGGCCGCGTGGTGCGGGGCGAGGAGCGGCCCACCGCGCAATTCCGCATCCGCACCAGCAGGAGCGACTACCGCCTCGCCGAGTTCTCGGCGACTGCCCAGCTCCGCGACGAGCGGCTGATCGGCATCCTCGGCATCGGACGCGACGTCACCGAGCGCGTGCAGCTGGAGCAGCAGCTCCGCCAGGCGCAGAAGATGGAGGCGGTGGGCCGACTGGCCGGCGGGATCGCCCACGACTTCAACAACATCCTCACCGCCATCACCGGGTACGCGGACCTGCTGCTCGAGGACCTGGCACCCAAGGACCCGCGGCGCCAGGACGCGGAGGAGATTCACAAGGCGGCGGACCGCGCCGCCGGGCTCACCCGCCAGCTGCTCGCGTTCAGCCGCCAGCAGGTGCTGCAGCCGCGTGTGCTGGACCTGAACGCGCTCGTGAGCGAGCTCGAGAAGATGCTGCGCCGCCTGCTCGGCGAAGACGTGAAGCTGGCCACCGTGCTGGCCCCGGCGTTGGGCCGCGTCCGCGCCGACGCCGGCCAGCTCGAGCAGGTGATCATGAACCTCGCGGTCAACGCGCGCGACGCCATGCCCACGGGCGGCAAGCTCACGATCGAGACGGCCGACGTGGAGTTCGACGGCGGCTACGCGGCGGAGCACTACCCCGCCCCGCCGGGGAAATACGCCATGCTCGCCGTCAGCGACACCGGCACCGGCATGGATCCCGCGACGCAGGCGCACCTGTTCGAGCCGTTCTTCACCACCAAGGAGAAAGGCAAGGGTACGGGCCTCGGCCTGGCGACCGTGTACGGCATCGTGAAGCAGAGTGGCGGATTCATCTGGGTGTACAGCGAGCGGGGCGTGGGGACGACGTTCAAGATGTACCTGCCCCGCGTCGACGCGGCGGCCGAGCCGGCGAGCGGCCGTCCCGCGCCCGCTCCCGTCGCCCGCGGCAGCGAGACCGTGCTCGTCGCGGAGGACGAGGCACCAGTGCGCGCGGTCGCCCGCCATGCCCTCGAGCGCTACGGCTACCACGTGCTCGAGGCCGCGAGCGCGGAAGCGGCCCTGGACGTGGCGCAGCGCTACTCGGGCCCGATCCACGTGCTGCTCACCGACGTCATCATGCCGGGAATGTCGGGGCGCGATCTCGCGGCCCGCCTGGCGACGCTGCGGCCCGAAACGCGCGTCATCTACATGTCGGGCTACACCGACGACGCGATCACCCGCCACGGCGTGCTCGAGCCCGGGTTCGTATTCGTGCAGAAGCCCTTCACCCCGGACGCCCTGGCGCGTACCGTGCGCGACGTGCTGGACGGCACCACCGAGCGGCGGAAGCGCGCGTGATGGGGACGGGCCTGTCGCTCGAGCGCAGGATCCAACTCGGGTTTGGCATCGCCGTCGCGATCATCGTGGCCGTGGGCGCCGCCTCATTGCGCAGCACGGATGCGACCGTCAGCGGTGCGCACTGGGTGGCCCACACCCTGCAGGTGCGGGCCGAGCTCGAGGCCGGCTTCGCCGATCTCATGGAAGCCGAGACCGGCGTGCGCGGCTACGTGATCACGGTCGCGGTCACGCTGGCGGTCGTCGCCGGCGCGCTGATCACCCGCGAGCTGGCCGGGCGGCGCCGTGCCGAGCAGACGCTCGAGCAAACGCGGACGCGCTTCCAGCAGATGCTCGCGTCGAGCACGGCCGTGATCTATGCGAACGCGGTCTCCGGCTCGACCTTCTCGCCCACCTGGGTGAGCGAGAACGTCACCCGGATCACCGGGTACGCGGCGGGTGAGCCACTCGAGCCGACCTGGTGGCTCGATAACCTGCATCCGGACGATCGCGCACGGGTGCTCGCTGAACTGCCCGCCCTGCTCGCCAACGACCAGCTGACCACGGAGTACCGGTTCCGTGGCAAGGACGGCACGTACCATTGGGTGCACGACGAGGCGCGGCTGCTGCGCGATGCCGCCGGTAATCCGGTCGAGGTGGTGGGTTCGTGGGTCGACATCACCGACCGCCGGCAGGCGGAGGCGTCGTTGCGCGCCAGCGAAGCGAGGCTCCGCCTGCTCCTGGGCAGCGTGCGCGACTATGCGATCTACATGCTCGATCCTGAAGGCCGCGTGCGCAGCTGGAACGCCGGGGCGCGGCAGATCAAGGGTTACACCGAGGCGGAGATTCTCGGGCAGCACTTCTCACGCTTCTACACACCCGAGGACGTCGCCGCCGACAAACCCGACGCGGCCCTGCGAGCCGCCCTCGCAGGCGGCCGGTTCGAGGAGGAGAACTGGCGCGTCCGCAAGGACGGCTCTCGCTTCTGGGCGGACGTCGTGATCACCGCCGTGCGGGACGAGCGCGGCGTGCTGATGGGATTCGCCAAGGTGACCCGCGATCTCACCGAGCGCAAGCGGGCCGAGCAGGCATTGCGCGCCAGCGAGGAGCGGTTCCGCATTCTGGCGGTGACCGCGAACGACGCCATCCTCTCGGCCGACAGCCACGGGAACATCACGTACTTCAACCCGGGCGCCGAGCGGATCTTCGGGTACACGGCCGAGGAGGTGAGCGGCCGGGCGCTCACCACGCTCATGCCCGAGCGATTCCAGGATGCGCATCGCGCGGGACTGGCACGCTACCTGGCCACGGGTGAGCCACGCGTCATCGGCCGGACCGTCGAGCTCGCCGGCCGGAGAAAGGACGGGACCGAGTTTCCGCTCGAGCTGTCGCTCGCGGCCTGGGCTACGCGACGCAGCTCGAGGCGGCCAACAAGGAGCTCGAAGCATTTTCCTATTCGGTGTCGCACGACCTGCGGGCACCGCTCCGCAGCCTCGACGGCTTCAGCCAGGCGTTGCTCGAAGACTATCACGATCGGCTCGACGACACGGGCCGCGATTTCCTGCAGCGGGTGCGGGCGGCGAGCCAACGGATGGCGACGCTCATCGACGACCTGCTGAGCCTGTCGCGCGTCACGCGCGGTGAGTTGCAGGTGCGAGAGGTGGACCTGAGCGCGCTCGCCGCCGCGGCGGCCGCCGACCTGCAGAAAAGCGATCCGGCGCGCGAGGTCGCGTTCACCATCGCCCCCGATCTGGTCGTCCGGGCGGACCCGGGGCTCCTGCGCATCGTGCTGCAGAACCTGCTCGCCAACGCCTGGAAGTTCACGGGCAAGCGCCCCCGCGCGCGTGTGGAGGTGGGGGCGATGGCGCACGACGGGCGGCGGGCGTTCTTCGTGCGCGACGACGGCGCCGGCTTCGATATGGCGCACGCCGCCAAGCTGTTCGGCGCGTTTCAGCGGCTGCATGCGAGCGACGAGTTCCCCGGCTCGGGGATCGGGCTCGCCACGGTGCAGCGGATCATCCACCGCCACGGCGGCGAGGTCTGGGCCGAGGGGACCCCCGGCCGCGGCGCGACCTTCTACTTCACGCTTTGAGCTGGAGCCATCATGCACGACCGTTCGATCCTGTTGGTAGAGGACAACCCCGACGACGAGGCGTTGACGCGTCGCGCGCTCGCGAAGAACAACATCCAGAACGAGATCATCCTGGCCCGCGACGGGGCCGAGGCCCTCGACTGGCTGTTCGGCACCGGCTCGCACGCCGGGCGCCCCGCCGCGCCCGAGCTCGTGCTGCTCGACCTCAAGCTGCCCAAGGTCGACGGCCTCGAGGTGCTGCGGCGCATCCGCGCCAACCCGGGCACGCGGCTCCTCCCCGTGGTGATCCTCACCTCGTCGCGGGAGGAAAAGGACGTGGTCAGCGGGTACGGCCTGGGCGCGAACAGCTACATCCGCAAGCCCGTCGACTTCGGGCAGTTCGTGGAGGCCGTGCGCCAGCTGGGGCTCTACTGGCTCGTCCTGAACGAGCCGCCCCCGCACCCGGATGCGGCGTGACGGGACTGCCATGAGCACCGCCAAGCCCGCCACCCCTGCGCCGCCCGGCGGCGAGGCAGCGGAGGCGCTCCGCGCGAGCGAGCAGCGGTTCCGCGCGCTGTTCGAGCACTCGAGCGAGGTCATTACACTGCTCGCCGCGGACGGCACGGTGCTCTATGCCAGCCAGCCCGCCTCCCCCGTGCTCGGCTACGGTCCTACCGAGAACGTGGGCCGCAACGTGTTCGAGCTCATCCACCCCGACGACCGTTCCGGTGCGCTGGAGCTATTCGCCGAGCTGATGGAGGAGCCAGGGCACGTCGTTCGGAGCGAGCTGCGCGCGCAGCACAAGGACGGCACGTGGCGCCGCCTCGAGGTGGTCGGCGTGAACCGGCTCAGCGAGCCGGCCATCGGCGCCGTCGTGGTAAACTACCGGGACATCACCGACCGAGAACGGACCGAGCGGGACCTGCGCGAGACCCTGTCGCTCCTGAACGCCACGTTCGAGTCCACGGCGGACGGGCTCCTGGTCGTGGACCTCGCGGGTCACATCGTCAGCTTCAACCGCAAATTCGCCGAGCTGTGGCGCATTCCCGACTCGATCCTCGAGACCAAGGACGCCCCCCGGACGATCGCATTTGTGCTGGAGCAGCTGGCGGATCCTCAGGGGTTCATCACCAAGGTGCGCGACCTGTACGCCCGGCCCGACGCGTCGAGCTTCGATGTCCTGGTCTTCAAAGACGGGCGCATCTTCGAGCGCTTGTCCCAGCCGCAGCGCATCGGCGGCAAGAGCGTGGGCCGGGTCTGGAGCTTCCGCGACGTCACCGAGGCCAAGCGCGCAGAGCGGATCCAGCTCGCCACCTATCGCATCTCCGAAGCCGCCCACGCCGCGGGCAGCCTGCAGGAGCTGTTCCGCGCGATCCACGCGATTGTGGGCGAGCTGATGCCGGCCAAGAACTTCTACATCGCGCTGTACGACGCGGCGTCCGACCTGCTGACCTTCCCGTATTACGTGGACGAGTACGACAGCGACTTCCCCGCCAAGCGGCCCGGCAAGGGGCTGACCGAATACGTGCTGCGCACGGGCGAGCCCCTGCTGGTGACCCCCGAGGTGCAAGCCGAGCTCGAGCGCCGGGGCCAGGTCGAGCTGATCGGGGCGCCGTCCATCGACTGGGTGGGCGTGCCCCTGAAGATCGGTGACCGACCCATCGGCGTGCTCGTCGCCCAGACGTACGCACCGGGCGTGCGCTACGGGGAGACGGAGCGCCACATCCTGCAGTTCGTGTCGACCCAGGTCGCCATGGCCATCGAGCGCAAGCGCACCGAGGAGCAGCTGCACGAGAGCGAGCGCAAGTATCGGCTGCTGTTCGAAACCAACCCCGAGCCGATGTTCGTGTACGACTTCGAGACGCTGCGCATTCTGGCGGTGAACGGGGCGGCCATCACGCGCTACGGGTATTCCGAAGCCGAGTTTCTGGCCCTCACCATCCGCGACATCCGGCCCGTGGAGGAGCAGGGTCGGCTCGAGCAGGAGCTGGCGCGCCGCCCCGACGAGGGCGCCATCCGCACGGGCGTGCGCCACCGCGCCAAGGACGGCCGGCTGTTCGAGGTGGACCTCGTCGCCCGGCCGCTCGAGTTCGCGGGCCGCCGCGCGCGCCTGGTGCTGGCGCGCGACGTGACCGCCCAGCGCCACCTGGAGGACCAGCTGCGCCAGTCACAAAAGATGGAGGCCGTCGGCCAGCTGGCCGGAGGGATCGCCCACGACTTCAACAACCTGCTCACGGCCATCCTGGGGTCGACCCAGCTGTTGTTGCAGGTCACGCCGCCGGGCGACGTGCGCCGCGAGGACGTCGACGAGATCCGCAACGCCGGCCTGCGCGCCGCGGAACTCACCCGGCAGCTGCTCGCCTTCAGCCGCCGCCAGGTGCTCGCCCCCAAGGTGCTCGAGCTCAACGGCGTCGTGGCGAACATGGACAAGATGCTGCGCCGCCTGATCGGCGAGGACGTCGAGCTGGCCACCACCCTCCACGCCGAGGCGGGCGCCGTGAACGCCGACCCGGGCCAGCTCGAGCAGGTGCTCCTGAACCTCGTCGTCAACGCGCGTGATGCCATGCCGGGGGGCGGACGGGTGCTCATCGAGACCACCCGCGTGCTGCTGCGCGACGAGCTGGTCGAGCGGCGCCATCGCCTTCCCCCCGGCGACTACGCGTGCCTCGCCGTCACGGACTCAGGTGCCGGGATGGACGAGTCCACCCAGGCGCACCTGTTCGAGCCGTTCTTCACGACCAAAGAGGTGGGCAAGGGCACGGGGCTCGGTCTCGCCACGGTGTACGGCATCGTGAAGCAGAGCGGCGGCTACATCTGGGTGTACAGCGAGCCCGGCCGGGGCACCACGGTCAGGGTCTATCTCCCGCGCGTGCCCGGGGCCGCGGAGCCGCCGCTGCCCGCGCCCGAGCTGCCCGCGCTCCGGGGCGGGCACGAGACGGTCCTCCTGGTCGAAGACGCCGCGCCCGTCCGCACGCTGGCGCGCCGCAGTCTCGAGGCCTGCGGCTACACCGTGCTCGACGCGGCCGACGGACCTAGCGCGATCGAGCTGTCCGCGCGGCACGCCGGCGCCATCGCCGTCCTCGTCACCGACGTCGTGATGCCGGGGATGAGCGGTCGCGAGCTGGCGGAGCGGCTCGCCCCGACGCGGCCGGAGATGAAGGTGCTCTATACGTCGGGATACACCGACGACGCGATGGTCCGCCAGGGCGTGCTCAACGCGGGTGTCGCCTTCCTGCAGAAGCCGTTCGTGCCGGATTCGCTGGCGCGCAAAGTGAGGGACGTACTGGACAGCTAGTTACTTCCGATTTTCCGATCAAGCATCTCGCGAATCCGACCCAGGAGATCCGGCGCCATCCACGGCTTGTGGAGCAGCGGCAGCGCGGGGTCGAGGGTCGCCGCGCGACCCAGATCCGAGTAGCCGCTCGCGAACAGGAAGGGGACGGTCACGCCCTCGCGCCGGGCCGCGTCATACAGGGCACGCCCTCCCAACCGCGGCATCACGAGGTCGGAAAACACGAGCCGCACGCCCGCGGTCTGCCGCAGCGCTTCGAGCGCCTCGAGCCCATCCGCTGCCGTGACGACCTGGTAGCCCGCCTCCTCGAGAATCCGCTTGGCCGAGCGCCGTAACTGATGGTCGTCTTCGACCACGAGCACCGTTTCGGAGCCGCCCCGGGCCTCGGGCTCCCCGGAGCGTGGTGGGGCCGGGACGGCCGCCACCTCGGCGAGCGGGAAGTAGATCCGGAAGCGCGTACCCTTGCCCGGCTCGCTGTCGACCTCGATACCACCGCCGTGCTGCTTCACCAGGCCGTACACGGTGGCGAGCCCGAGGCCAGTGCCTTTCCCGAGCGCCTTGGTGGTGAAGAACGGCTCGAACATGCGCGCTCGCGTCGCGGCGTCCATGCCGACCCCCGTGTCCTCCACGGCGAGGCAGACGTGCGCCCCCGCCCGCACCGCCCCGCAGGCCTGGCGCTGCTCCTCGGCCAGGTGCACCAGGCTCGTTTCGAGCCGCAGCACCCCGCCGTCGGGCATCGCATCACGCGCATTGGTCGCGAGATTGAACAGGATCTGTTCCGCGGCATGCGCGTCGGCCTGCACGTCGGGAAGGTCTTCCCGGTCGTGCGACACGATTTCCACGTCGGCGGGCAGGATGCGGCGCAGGAACCCGGACAGGTCCCGGACCAGGCCGCACAGCGAGATGGGCTGCAGCTCGAGACGCGAGCGCCGGGCGAATCCGAGCAGCTCCTTCACCATCACCCGCCCGCGCAGGGCCGCCGACATCACGTCGCGCAGGTCGGCGTGCGCGGGCTCGAGCGTCTGGGGGATCGCCTTGGCGAGCAGCTGTGCGTTGGCCAGGATGATCGTGAGCAGGTTGTTGAAGTCGTGGGCGATGCCGCCCGTGAGCTGGCCGATCGCCTCGAGCTTCTGCGATTGCCGCAGCTGCTCCTCCAGCGCCCGCCGCTCGGTCACGTCCTCGGCGATCGTCTCGAAGCATTCAATAGAGCCGTCGGCGCGACGAACCGCCCGCCCGGCGAGCCGCACCAGGATGGACTGGCCGTTGCGCCGCTTCCATGTCACCTCGACCCCGTCGAGTGCGTCTCCCGACTTCTCGAACCGCGCCAGGATGCGGGCCCGCTCCGTGGGGTCCGCGTACACATCGGTCGCGAGATCCACGCCGAGCAGCTGCTCCGCGGACTCGTATCCCAGCATGGCGACGAGTGCGGGGTTGACCGTGAGGAAGCGCCCATCGGGTGTGGAGCGGTAGATCGCGTAGGACGCGTGCTGCACCAACGCCCGGTGGCTCTCCTCGGAGCGGCGCAGCGCTTCCTCCGCCCGGCGGCGCTCGGTGATGTCCGTGCCGACGCCGATCACGCCCGCCACCGGCCCGTCGCCGTCGCGCACCGGGGAGTACCACGTCTCGAACACGACGCCGAACACGTCGACGACGGACGAGAAGGTCTCCCCCGCCAGGGCGCGTCGCACGTCGGCGAGCGCGTGCGGCAGGTCGGCGTACAGCTCGAACGCGGAGCGGCCGACGAGGAGCGCGGGCCGCAGACCCACGGCATCGAGCCCGCGCCCTTCGACCATCGTGAACACGCCATGGCGATCGAGCGCGAACAGCACGAGCGGCGCGCCGGCGATCACCGTGCGCAGCCGCTCCTTGTTCTCGCGCAGCGCCCGCTCCTGCCGCTGCCGCTCGGTCACGTCGCGCGCGTTGACGATCAAGTGGGCCGAGCCGCCGCGCTCCGCCCGGGCCTGCCCCACGGCATCGAGCAGCCGCCACGAGCCGTCCCGCGCCCGGAAGCGGAACTGCGCGGCCTGAGGGCTCCCAGGACGCTGGATCGCGCGGGCCAGCGCCTCCGTCACCAGCGCGATGTCGTCGGGGTGCACGTAGTCGAAGGCGCTGCGCTCCAGCAGGTCGCTGGGCCCGTAGCCCAGCACGCGCTCCACCGAGGGACTCGCGTAGCGGAACACGCCGTTCTCGCCCACCACGGTGACGATGTCCGAGGCGTTCTCGATGAGCGAGCGGAAGTGCTCCTCGCTCGAGCGCAGGGCCGCCTCGGTGCGGGCCCGATCGATGGCGGTCGCGAGCACGTTCGCGATCGCCTGCAGGAAGTGCGCGTCGTGGATGGTGAACTCCCGGCGACGCGTGGTGTGCGCCCCGAGGATGCCGAACGGCCGCTCCTTGCCGTGCACCAGCACGCTGAGGCTCGATACCACGCCGTGCGACGAGAGCAGTGGCGAGCTCCCGAACCGCCGCTCGCTGGTGAGGTCCTCCACCACCACCTGGCCCGTGGAGCGGAGCACGTATCCGGCGTGCGAATCGGCGTCGGCCGGCAGGATCGTCCGCCCCACGGCACCGGCCCGCCACCCCACGCCGGCCCGCAGCAGCAGCGTGCGGCTCTCGGGCCGCAGCTCCAGCAGGCTGGCGAGCTCCACCTCGAGGGCGCGCGCCGCGAGCGCCACGGCCGCATCGGTCAGCTCGGCCACCGGCGCGCCCGCGAGGGCCTGCTGCCCCAGGTGCGCCACCGCCTCCTGCTGCCGCGCCGCGCGCAGCCGCTCCTCCGACAGCGTCAGCCGTGCGTCGCGGGCCGAGTCGTCCTCGCGCAGCAGTCTGAACCGGTTGGTGCGCAAACCAGCCATGGCACTCCGTGACGTGGTCCGGAAATGATGCGCGAGGGCGTATCGCGGTAATGCTCGAGCGTACTGCGCAGCTGTGAAGCTTGCATCCCACGCTGCCGCTTTCCATTATGGGCTTCACACAAACCGGGTGCGCGCCGTCACATGTGTGCCCAAGTGAGCCCTGGACAATGACCTACCACCAGGCGCCCTGATGCAATTCCTGTTGCTGCGCGACCTGGCGATCATCTTTGCCGGCTCGCTCCTCGTCATTCTCGTCTTCCACCGTCTCAAGCTGCCGGCGCTTCCCGGATTCATCGTGGCCGGTGTGCTGCTCGGCCCGAACGCGCTCGGCCTCGTGTCCGACGTCCATCAGGTGGAAAGCCTGGCCGAAGTGGGCGTGATCCTGCTGTTGTTCACGATCGGGATCGAATTCTCGCTCAGCCGGCTGCGGGAAATGGGTCGCCAGGTGGTGATCGGTGGCGGCGCGCAGGTGCTGCTCACCGTGGGGTTGAGCGCCGCCCTCGCGGTCGGGCTCGGCCTCGCGTGGCCGGTCGCCGTGCTCGTGGGGTTTCTCGTCGCGCTGTCGAGCACCGCCATCGTGCTGAAGGGACTCGCCGACAAGGGCGAGATCGACACGCCGCACGGTCGCCTGGCGACGGGCATGCTCATCTTCCAGGACCTGTGCGTCGTGCCGATGATGCTCGTCCTGCCCTATCTGGCCGGCGGTTCCGGCGGCGGCGCGGGCGTGGCATGGGCCCTCACCAAAGCCGGTCTCGTGGTGGCGGGCGTGCTCGTGCTGGCGCGGACCGTCGTGCCGCGGGCGCTGAGCGAGATCGTCAAGACACGCAGCCGGGAGTTGTTCCTGATCGCGGTCATCCTCGTGGGCACGCTCACCGCGCTCGGCACCGCGGCGGCGGGGGCGTCGCTCGCCCTCGGCGCGTTCCTCGCGGGACTGGTGATCTCGGAGTCCGACTACGGGCACCAGGCCATGGCCGAGCTGCTGCCGTTCCGCGACGTCTTCATCTCCTTGTTCTTCGTCACGGTGGGAATGCTGGTACAGGTGAGCTTCCTGCGCGACCACCCTGCCCTGGCCGTGGTAGGCGTGGCGGCGATCATGGGCGGGAAGAGCGCGCTCGCCGCACTGGGCCCGGCCGTCCTGGGATACTCGGGACGCGTGGCCCTGCTCGCCGGCCTCGCCGTCTCCCAGATCGGCGAGTTCTCGTTCGTGCTGGCGCGCCAGGGGCGGGGCACGGGACTCCTGCCCGAGGGGCTATACCAGACGTTCCTGGCCGTGGCGGTGCTTACCATGCTGGTGACCCCGTTCGCGCTGCAGAGCGGCCCCGCCCTGCTGGACGGCCTGGAGCGCCTGATTCCGCTCGACCGGCTGCTGCCGGGTTTCCGGCCGCAGGCGCTCACGCCGGTGGGGGAGCCGCTCACCGACCACGTGATCGTCGCCGGGTACGGGCTGAACGGGCGCAACCTGGCGGCGGCGCTGCGCTCTATCCGCGCCCCCTACCTGATCGTCGAGCTGAACGCCCAGACCGTGCGACAGGCGCGTGCCCGCGGTGAGCCCGCTTTCTATGGCGACGCCACTCGCGAAGAGATCCTGCGCGGGCTCGGCGCCGAGCGCGCGCGCATGCTGGTGGTGGCCATCTCCGATCCGGCCGCGACGCGCCGCATGGTGCGGGTCGCGCGGGCGCTCAACCCCCGCATCCACATCATCGCGCGCACCCGCTACGTCGTGGAGATGCCGGAGCTGACCCGGCTCGGCGCCGACGTCGTGATCCCCGAGGAATTCGAGACGTCGATCGAAATCTTCGCCCGCGTGCTCGCCCACTACGGCGTCCCGCGTGGGGACATCGAGCGGCTGGTGGAGGAGATCCGCGGCTCGCACTACGCGCTGCTGCGCAGCGACGCCGCGGGCCGTTTGAGCCTCGACGCCGTCGCCGGCGTCCCGCAGATGGCGATCGAGCGGATGCGGCTCGCTCCCGAGTCGCCCCTGGCCGGCAAGCGCCTCGCGGCCACGGGGCTGCGCAGCCAGACGGGTGCGCTGGTGCTGTCGGTGGTGCGAGGAGACGAAGAGGTCGCCACCCCGGGCCCCCAGTTCCGGCTCGCTGCCGGCGATGTACTCGTGGTTGTTGGCCAGCCGCATCAGCTGCATGCGGCCGCCCGGCTGGTTGCAGGGAATAGTGTTGTGGCGCCGCAACCACAGAAGTGATTACTGTTGCGTCAGAGCCCCGAATAGATGGCGAAAACATAGGTAAAATGGGCATTATCTTGCGAGTGTGTGCTCACTCTAGGAAGTAATTCAAATAGCGACAACATCTTACACTAGCACAAGACCCGGTAAAGTGGCACAAGTATTTGTAAATTATATTCTTACGTTTTCCACATCCCCCCGATTTTCTGCCCCTGGCTAGATTCTGGCCATGCCAATACCCCCCCTGTACGGCCATGAGGGGACCAGAAACCGGCTGGTAGGCGCCATCGCCTCCGGCCGGTTGCCGCAAGCGCTCCTTTTTGAGGGTCCCCGGGGAGTCGGAAAGCAGCGGCTGGCGTTATGGCTGGCACAGGCCCTGGTGTGTGAACGAGCCGGGGGAAAGGCCGGGGGTGAGGTCCGGGAAGGGTGTGGCGAGTGCCAGCAATGCAAGCTGGTCCTGAACCTCTCGCACCCGGACGTGCATTGGTTCGTGCCGCTCGAGCCCTCGAAAAAGAGCGGAGATGCGGACAAGCAGGTCGATGTGGCGGAGGAAGCGCTCGCGGCGGAGATGGCGGCACGGCGGGAGCAGCCGTTGTACGAGCCGGCGTCCGGTCTGGCGATCCATGGGATCGCGGCCATCCGCCTGCTGTTACGGCGGCTGGCGCTAAAGCCGGCTCTAGGCCAGCGCAACGTGTTCGTGATCGGCGATGCGGAACGGCTGGTCCCCCAGGTAGGGACCGAAGCGGCTGCGAATGCGCTGCTCAAGGCGCTCGAGGAGCCGCCGCCGAATACGGTGTTCGTGCTGACGGCGGCCGAGCCGGAGGCCCTGTTGCCGACGATTCTGTCTCGCGTAGTGCGGGTTCGGGTGGCAAGACTTGCCGACAGCATCGTGGCAGCGTTCGCTCAGCGGGAGCTCGGCGTGACGGGACAACGCGCTGTTGCGCAACGGGTTGCAGCTGCCGACGGGTGCATCGGCAGGGTCCTTGCAGAAGGGGAGCGACAGGACCGGGGTGGGGAAGCAGCGGAGCGGTTTGCCGCAGCCGTGAAAGCCGGACCGGTGCGCCGGTACGCGTTCGCGCTCGGACAGCAGCCGTTCCAGGCGCGCGGCGGATTCACCGAGATGCTCGACGGCCTGCTCGAGCGACTGCGCGAGCAAGCCCGGTCGGGCGAGGAGACCGGCAGGGTAGTTCGGGCGATCGCGCAGGTGCTCGAGGCCCGGACGCTCGCCCAGGGTAACCTGAACCCGCAGCTGGTCGCGGCCGTACTGGGGAGCGACTTGGGGACGGCGGGATGAAGCTCTCGCATGTGGACGAAGCGGGCCGGGCCCGCATGGTGGACGTGGGCGAGAAGCCGGTCACGGTGCGCACCGCGGTCGCCGAGGGAGCGATCCGGATGTCGCGGGAAGCGTTTCGGCTCGTCGCCGAGCAGCAGGTGGCCAAGGGCGACGTGCTGGGGGTGAGCGAGGTGGCGGGGACGCTCGCGGCGAAGCGCACGGCGGAGCTGATTCCGCTGTGCCATCCCGTCGGCCTCGACCACGTGGAGGTCGAGGCGACGCTGGAGGAAAGCCTGCCAGGGGTGCGGGTCCGGGCCGCCGCCAAGGCGGTGGGCCGGACCGGGGTGGAGATGGAAGCCCTGACGGCGGTGTCGGTTGCGTTGCTGACGGTCTACGACATGGTGAAGGCCGCCGACCGCGGCATGGTGATCGAAAAGGTGCGGTTGCTGGAGAAGACCGGCGGCACGCACGGCGACTGGCGGCGCGATGCGGCCGATTGATGGGTGCTTGACGAGGCGGGGCCAGTTTTGCGACCGCCTGGACTTACAAGAGAGGTCTATGTACACGAAGACCCAGAAGTTGATGTTGCAGGGGGGGTTGATTCTGCTCGGCGCGCTGCTCGTGAGCAGCGTGGGCGGGTGGGCTCGACGGGCCACCGCCGACGACCAGCCGACGCCGTTGACGGCGCCCGCGATCGTGGGCGAGCTGCGCTCACTCGAGCAGTCGCTCGAAGCGACCCGCGGCGAGTTGGCGGTCGCGCGGCTGCAGCTCGAGCGCGCCAATGCGATCATCGACTTTTCCACCCACTACAGCATCGCGGCCGACCTCGCCGCGGCCATCTACGACGTGTCGCTGGCGGAGGGGGTGGATCCCGCCCTGGCGTTCCGCCTGGTGCGGGTGGAGTCGGGCTTCAAGGCCAACGCGAAGAGCAAGGTGGGCGCGATTGGCTACACCCAGGTCCTGCCCAGCACGGCGCGACTGTACGAGCCGGGCCTCACCACGACCCAGCTCTACGAGCGTAACACGAATCTGCGCTTGGGCTTCCGGTACCTGCGCGACCTGCTGGAGCGGTACGAGGGAAACCCCGACGCGAAGCTGCGGCTGGCGCTGCTCGCGTATAACCGTGGGCCGGGTCGAGTGCAGGAGTTGCTGGACGCCGGCAAGGATCCGCAGAACGGATATGCGACTGCTCTCATGAAGGGATATCGTAGAAAAAGCTAGACGTCGTCACGGAAAGACGTTGCAGAGAGGCGTAGGGTTCCCCCCTACGCCTTTCTGCTGCGCCTCTCCGTGACGCCTCTCCGTGACGTCTTATTGCTTCTGAGGAATCTTCAGCAGGTCCCCGACTCTCAGCAGCGATCCCATCGTCAGCCCGTTGTAGTTGAGGAGCGCCGTGAGCGACACGCCAAAGCGGCGCGCGATTTCGCTGGCCGTCTCCCCGGGCCGCACGCGGTGCGCGCCGGCGCTCGCCTCGGTGCTCGACACGCGGCGGTAGTGCGGCTCCGGCGGCACCGACCAGGCTGACGCGGGCACCACGCGCCCGCTCATCGGGACGATGATCCGCTGGCCCACCCGCAGCGCATGCGCCCGGATCCGGGGGTTGGCGCTCTCGATCAGGGAAACGTTGACGCGATAGTGCTTCGCGATGTCGGACAGCGTCTGGCCCCGCGACACGTAGTGGTCCACGAACGTGATCCGCTCGGTCACCGGGAGGCTGTCGTAGCGCTCCGCCACCTGGGTCCCGTGCCCGCGCGGCACCCGCACCACCACGCTCCGCCCCGGCGGGGTCACGCCGCGCACGAACTGCGGGTTCAGGTCCAGCAGGGCCGCCACGGTCGTGTCGGCGAGCCGGGCGATGACGTCGAGGCCGGTGGCGTCGGGCACGGTGATCTCGTCGAACACGAGCGCCGGCAGCGGCTCGGGCTGGAAACCGTAGCGCTGCGGCTGCTTCGCGATCAACGACGCGGCGATGAGCTTCGGTACGTAGTCGCGGGTCTCGCGCCGCAGGTAGCGGCGGTCGGAGAGCTGGAAAAACGTGCGGTCGTCCACCGAATCTTGCTCACCCGGCAGGCGACCGATGCCGCGCTCGATCCGCCCCACGCCGGCGTTGTACGCCGCGGCCGCGAGGTACACGCTGCCCAGGCGCTCCCGCAGGTCGGCCAGGTAGTTCGCCGCCGCCTCCGTGGCCCGGAACGGGTCGCGGCGCTCGTCCACCCACGGGTCCACCGTGAGCCCGTACAGCCGCGCCGTGCTCGCCATGAATTGCCACATGCCGACGGCCTTCGCCCGACTCACCGCTGTGTTCGAGAAGCCGCTCTCGATCAGGCAGAGGTACAAGAGGTCCTCCGGCAGCCGCTTGGCGCGGAGCCGCTCGCGGATCATCCCTTCATAGCGGCCCAGCCGGGCGAGCCAGATCTCGAACCGGTCGCGCGAGTCCACCTGGAAGAACTCGAGGTACTCGAGCACCCGCCGGTTGGTGGCGAAGCTCGAGACGTCGATGTCGAAGGTGGGGGCGGCAGTAGGAGCCGCCCCGATAGCCGTGCGACCCTCCGGACCGAACAGCCGCACCGCTTCCCGCTCCACGTCCTCGCCCTTGAGCGGCGGGGTCGGAGCCGCGTGCTGCTTTAGGCTGTCGGCGGGGGGACGCGCCCCGTGCAGGCTGTCCAGCACCTGCTGATCGGCCGCGGAGTCGCGCGCCTGCCGGGCGGCCAGTGCCGCGAGCGAATCGACGCCGGGCGACGGCGCCGTCGAATCGCGGGCGGGGGCGATCAGGGCCGCACGGCCCGCATGACCGCCCCCGCAGGCGACGCCGAGCGCGCCGCCGAGGGCCGCGCTCAGCAGCGCGACCAGGGGAGTCCGCCAGATCCTGCTCATCGGGTGGCGAAGAAGTTGCCGAGAATACGGTTCGTGGCGTTCAGGACCGCAAGGGCCGCGCCGCGGGGGGCATCAGTCTCGGTCAGGCAGGCGCCCACCAGTCGGGAGGCGCGCGACTCCTGCCGCACCGACAGCGACACGATTATCACCGTCGCGTCGAACGCCCGCACGGCCTTCACGCCCAGCAGCTCGAAGCCCATGCGCGGCTGGACCACCCGCTCCAGCGCCCGCACGGTCGCCTCGGCACAGCACCGCAGCTCGCCCGCCTGTGAAATCACGCCGTCCGACTCCCCTGTGAACTGCCGCCCGTCGGCCCACGTCAGCACCACCCTGGCGCGGCACCGCCCGTTCGCCAACTTGTCAAACTGGAAGTCCTGGAAGCGGAGCCGTTCTCCCACCGCCCCTCCCCCACCCGACTCCGCTGCCCCTGGCGTCGTCACGTGCGGCCCGCTACTCGAAGCGCACTTCAAGCTGGTGACGGGCTCCCACCTCTTTGGGACCGTCCACCACGTCCACCTCGAGGCGCGGCCGCCCCTGGGCGTCCCGCTCCGCCGATACGACCAGGATCAGTCCGCTGTCGAGCTCGACCTTGAGCTGGCGCAGGTCGGACCGCACCGTCGCCTCGCGCACGCCCTCGCCGCGCAGCCGTGCGACCGCCCCGGCCACGCGACGCAGCTGTTGGAGCTCGAGCGAGCTCACGCCAGCTTCTCAGCGAGGAGCTGCGAGATGGCTGTGTCGGGAATACGCTCGGCCTGAATGAAGAGCGACGACTTCGAGGTCGCCTCGAGCGGATAGAGCGTCCAAAACGAGCGTCCGGAGCGTTCGGACGCCGACCGGAATGACAGTACCAACTGCCATGCCTCGGTATTGGCCGGGCGCTCCGCTAGGGCGTCCACGTGCCAAACTTGATCGCCATGGGCGATCACGCGCCACGGCATGGATCACCTCGCAAACAAGGGCGCGAGAATATGTGGCCTAACCCAAAGTCCTGTCAATAGTTGGGGTCTCAGTCGCCGCGAATCGCGAGCGCCTTGAATCGCTTGGCGAGCTCCTTTGTAACGGGACCGGGTTGGCCGTGACCGATCACCCGGCCATCCAGCTTGGTCACGGACACGACCTCGGCGGCGGTGCCGGTGAGGAACATCTCGTCCGCGGTATAGAGGTCATATCGGTTGAGCGGCATTTCCTCGACCCCGTAGGTCGCTT
>WNFX01002811.1_pt1 | contig 31659 bp, 24 predicted proteins | sample 5400111 | NCBI WGS metagenome assembly WNFX01 (sample SAMN13153363, study PRJNA577476) | soil metagenome | isolation source: 40 cm soil or saprolite under grassland replicate 1 | place: USA:California | collected 2016-06-15 | reverse complement strand
AGCGGGGGGGTTAGATCGTGCGGAGTCCATACAGCACCCTCTCGAGAAGAGCGAGGTCGGGGCGGTCGCCGACGTGGGCGGGGCGATGCACCTGCACCAGCCCGCTTTCAGCCATGTCGCCGACCAGTACTCGGGCGACACCGAGCGGCAGGTCGAGCCGCGCGGAGATTTCAGCGATCGACAGGATATCCCGGCACAGCAGCGCGATCGAGCGCCACTCCAGGCTCAGGTTCGGGGACGTCTCGCCCAGCGAGGTCGTCGACACCAGCGTCTCCAGCTCCAAATCTGCGTAGGTGGGGCGCGTGCGCCCGCCGGTCACCGTATAAGGCCGAACCAGGCGGCCCGGAGGGTTGCTCCGGCCCGAGCCCTGGTGATCCTCCATGCTCATCCCGCGGTCCTGTCAACCCACGGCATTGGGTCAGCGCCCCGTGCCTGCTGGCGACACACGGTATGCCGCCAGTCCTGTCACCCCCCGATCTTGCAAACAGCCATTGCGCTCATCGAGGCAGCGCCGCCTGCAATTCTGCACGCAACTGCGGTGTCAGCACATCTCCGGTGCGTGCCACCAACAGCGCCATCTCATAACCGACCAGCCCGATGTCGCACGACGGCGAGGCCAGCACGGCCAGGCACGACCCGTCGCTCACCGACATCACGAACAGGAAGCCGCGCTCCATCTCGACGATGGTCTGGTTGACCACCCCGGCGTCGAATACGCGCGCCGCTCCCTGCGTGAGGCTGGCGAGCCCGGACGCGACCGCGGAGAGCTGGTCGGCCCGAGCGCGGTCGAGCCGATCCGAGACCGCCATGAGCAGCCCGTCCGACGAGACGACGATCGCGTGCGCGACGCCGGGGACGTTGCGCACGAAGTTGTTGACCAACCAGTTGAGGTTCTGCGCTTCCTTACTGAGCTGCGTCATCGTCGCTCCTTGGGGCCATCGGGTTGGGCCCTCCATACCCTGACCGCGCGTCCTCGCCGCGGTCGCTCAGGTCGTTGCCGGCGGCCATGCGCCGCCCGCGCTCGAGACCGGTGCGGTAGCTGGAAAGCATGCTACGAACTTCATCCGGAGAGCGAGAGAAGCTGCTCACCGGGGGTGCGGACGACGCCTGCTCGGCGGCCCGCTGGGTCTCGGCCACGATCCCTGGCGCCAGATTGGCCCGGGGGACGCGCCGGGGAAGGCCCGCCTTGGTGGTCTGCACCGAGGCGGGTTGGAGCGTCGGCTCCGGGAGCGGCACGGCGATCTCCTCGCCCTGCCGTGGTGCCCGCGACTGCGCCGGCTGGGCCGGCTGCCACGAGCGAGGCTGCGCCGGCGGACGCAGCGGCGGTTGTGGTGCCAGTTGCGACTCGGGGTCGGCGGAGAACCCTGGTGCGGCCACTGGCCGGGCCGGCGGCATCGGCTCGGGCGCGCCGGGCATCGGCTGCTGCGCCTCCGGGTACCGCGGCGCCGGCTGCTCGGGCGGCTCAGCGGCCCACGAGGCCGGCTGCTCAGGGGCGGCGGGCTCGGGCGCCGGCGCCGGCCGCTCCGGCGTGGGCCCGTACTGCCGGCGCTGGCGCCTCGGCAGCGGGGCGCCCGGCGGGGTGACGGTGAACCGCGACGGCATCGGCGGCGCCTCGGGCGCCGGCGGCTGCGGCGCCTGAGGCATCGGTGGCAGGGGCAGGTCGTGTGCCCGCGGCTCGTGTGCCCGCGGCTCGTGTGCCCCCGGCGCCTGCGGCTCGGGCTGGTCGGGCAGCTCCACTTCCTCGGCAGGCTCCTCCGGCTCCACCAGCAGCTCCACGGACTCGATCGAGTCGATGGACTCGACGGCGTCCGTTCCCGGGTGGATGGTCTCCGCCTCCAGCGGCGGCGCGGCCTCGAATTCCTCGGTCTCGGCGTCGTAGCGCTGGCCGTCGGCCAGCGCCGCCCCGCGGCCATTGCCGTTGCCGGTCTCCGACGAGGCATCGACCGGCTGGGCGGCCGGGCGTCGCAGCGGCGAGGGCGAGGCGTCCGGCTCCTCGAACCAGTCCGACCGTGCCTGCTCGAAAATCGGAAGGTGGTCGCCGGGCTGTCCGCCATCGCCGTTGCCGTTGGAGCGGGGCGGCGACGGCAGCTCGGGACGGCGGATCCCCATGCCCGGGTTGGTCTCCTGGACCTGCGAGCGGATGGTGATGCTCGGCGGCAGCAGCACCAGCGCGGTCACGCCGCCGTACCAGGAGTGCCGGAGCTGCACCCGGATGCCGTAGCGCTGCGCCAGCCGCCCGACCACGTACAGCCCCATCATGCGGGACAGGGCGAAGTCGATCATCGGCGGGTTGGCGAGGCGCTCGTTGGCCTCGACCAGCTCCTCGTCGCTCATGCCCAGCCCGCGGTCCTCGATCTCCAGCACGTAGCCGTTGGAGACCGGCTGGCCGGCGACCTGGACCTTGGTCCCCGGCGGGGAGAACGAGATGGCGTTCTCGATCACCTCGGCGAGCGCGTGCACCACGTCCGACACCGCGTGGCCGGCCACCCCGATGTCATCGATCGGCAGCAGCTCGACCCGCGGGTAGTCCTCGACCTCCGCCAGCGCGGCCCGCACCACGTCCACCAGCGGCACCGGCTGGGACCAGCGGCGCGGCGGCTCGGCGCCGGACAGCACGATCAGGTCCTCGGCGTTGCGCCGCATGCGCGTGGCCAGGTGGTCCAGCTTGAAGAGGTTCTCCAGCGCCTCGGGGTCGGCCTCGCTGCGCTCCAGCCGATCGATCAGCTCGAGCTGGCGGTCCAGCAGGGACTGCGAGCGGCGCGCCAGGTTGAGGAACATGTCGCCGATCGACTTGCGCAGGGCCGCCTGCTCGGTGGCGACCCGGATGGCCACCTGGTGCACCGCGTTGAAGGCCGAGGCCACCTGGCCGATCTCGTCCTTGGAGCTGACCGGTACCGGGCTCACCTGGTCGAGCGCCACCCGGTCGAGGTCCTGCGCCTCCTGGAGCCGCTCGACCACGCGTGGCAGCCGCTCGTCGGCCACGTCGTTGGCGACCTGGCGGAGCTGGCGCAGCGGCCGGACCATCGAGCGGGCGATCGCCAGCGACATGCCGACGGTCACCAGCAGGACGGCCAGCAGCCCGATGCCCACGATCAGCGCCTGGCGCTGGGCCGACTGCTTGCTGGCCGAGGCCGCGCCGACCACGTCGCCCGACAGCTTCACCTCGACCTGGCGCAGCAGGTTCAGCTTGTCGCCCATGACGCTGTACCACTCGTCCGGGGCGACGCCCAGCTTCGGGTTCGTCTCGCCGCGGATGGCCATGTCGCGCAGGGCCTTGGCCTTCTGGACACTGGGACCGACCACCGTGGTGGCGAGCAGGTTGCGCTGCGGCGTGGTGGCGAAGGAGTCGAACTGCGCGCTCCACAGGTCCTCCGCCTCGACGTAGCGGGTGAACTGCTGGTACTGGAGCTGGGTGGCGTCGAAATGGCCGGCCGAGAAGACCGCGTTCATGTAGGCGCGCTGGAGGTCGACCGCGTCCTTCATCCGCGACAGCGCAACGAACGCCGACACCGTGCGCAACAGGCGCTCGTTGCCGCTGCCCACCGCGATCTCGCCGTTGACGTCCAGGATGTCCTGGATGATGGTGTCGTAGAGGTTCAGCGTCGCGGCGACGGTGATGTCAGGGTTCTGGTCGATCCCCTGGCGCTGGGCGTCCAGCTTGGCGAGCTCGCTGACCACGTTGCGGAGCCGCTGGCGGAGCTGCGGGTTGTAGCCGGAGAGCTGGAGCTTGCGCGCCTCGCGCGCGAACTCCACCACCTGGCGGTCGACGTTGGCCCACTGGGCGGCCAGCTCCGTGTAGCCGATCGACTTGCCGCCCCCCACGTACCCGGCGGCGAGGCTGCGCTCCTTCTGGAGCTCGTGCACCAGCGCGGTCAGGGTCACCGCGAATTCAGACACGTTCTGCGCACGTGACGCTTTGACCGCCCTATTCACGCTCGAGCCGATACCGATTGACGACAGCACGATCACGGCCGCGAGCGGAACCAGCAGGATCGCCGCGAGCTTCGATCGGATCTGGAGGTTCTGGAGCATGCTGCCCTTCTCTCGTCGTCGGCCGGAGGTGTCAGCCAGTGGGATGGGGTTCGTGCTGGCCGCAGCACAGGGCACGCGCCGTCGCCGGCGCGGGCAACAGTATGGCGTGCGCGCTGCACGCCCCCGAACGGGAGAGAGCGACTCGCTCAGCTCGGGACCGGTGATGGTGCCCCCTGGGAGGTTCCCGCGGTCCCAGGAGGGCGCACGTCTGCCTGCTCATCCTCAATCTGTCAAAGGAAACCTGGGGGAGAGGAACATCGCACTTTAACCAGCCGCTGCCCGGGTTGGCAAATGACGCAGATTTTGTCTCGCTATTCCTCCTTGACAGATTGGCATCTCAGGGCAAAGCCGGCTTTGAGCGCCGGCTCGCAGGTCGCCGTGACGGCCGCTGCGGCTCCTCGGACGGGCCGCCCGGGCCACCGGCGGGCGACCGCCCCTGAGCATGCCATCCATCGCCCAGATCAGGCACTCGGCGTAATCCACACGCAAGCCAGTTTGCACGCAAGCGCGCCCACCTGATCCACTATCACGATGTCCGCCTAGTGAAACATGGAGCATCTACGCAGAAAGAGGAGCTTCGAGATGAGCGATCGTCGGGTGACGCGGCGCCAGGTGCTGCGGGGCACCGCGCTCGGGCTCGGCCTTCCCGCGGTGTCGGCTCTGCTGGCGGCCTGCGGTCGCGACCACACCGACGAGCTGGGGCTCGATCGCCTCGGCGACGCGCCCGCCCCCCAGGGCCCGACGCTGTCGTTCCTGTCCATCCAGCCCCACGAGCGAGCCGCCCGCCAGCTCGCCAGCGACTTCCAGGTCGCCACCGGCGCGTTCGTGCGGGTGACGATCGTTCCCTACGACCAGATCCGCTCCAAGGCGATCGTGGACGTCCAGTCGGGAGCGGCCAAGTACGACGTCTTCGACTACTGGTACACCACCGTCGGCGAGCTGGCACACCAGGGCGTGCTCAGCGACCTCACCGAGCTCATCGCCGCCAGCCCGGACATCGAGGCCGACGATTTCATCTCCTCGATCTACGACCCCTACACGCTGGTGGACGGCAAGCGCTACGGCCTGCCGTTCGACGGCGACAGCCACGTCCTGTTCTACAACCAGGACCTGCTGGCCCGCTCCGGGTTCGGCGGCCCGCCGGGGACCTGGGAGCAGTACGTGCAGATGGCGCGCAAGATCACCGACGACAACGGCAACGGGTCCAGCGGCGTCTACGGAGCCGTGCTGCCGGCGCAGGCGGCGCCGATCATCATCGGCTCGGCCTTCGCCAACCGCCTGGCCGGCTACGGCGGCCACTTCCTGGACGGCGACGGCAGGCCGGCGCTCGACTCCAGAGCGGTCGCCGCCGCCAATTCCATGCACGAGCTCGCCGCCTTCACCCCCAGCCCCGTCAAGATCGCCTTCGAGGCGGCGGTGGCCATGTTCCTGGAGGGCAAGGCCGCGATGATGGAGTTCTGGACCGACCTCGGGGTGAACGCCGAGGACCCCAAGCAGTCCAAGGTCCGCGGCCGCTGGGGCGTGACCTCGCTGCCGGTCGGGAGCCCGAACTCCAAGCGGGTGGCCGCGCTCAACGCCGGCTTCGCCCTCGGCGTCTCGCGCGCCTCGCGCAACCAGGACCTGGCGACCCGCTTCGTGAAGTTCGCCACCTCCAAGGCGACCAACCTGGAGCTGATCACCACCACGGGCAGCGGCATCGACCCCACCCGCCGGTCCACGCTGAACTCCCCCAGGTACTCCGGCTTCGCGCCCATGGTCCAGCGGGCGGCGCGGAGCGCGCTGAGCGGCAACGGCGCCATCCCCTGGCCGACCTCGGACAAGTCACCCGAGCTGATGGAGAAGCTCTCCGACGAGCTCTCGCTGATGCTCCACGACCGCAAGACCCCGGTGGCCGCGATCACCGACACCCAGAGCGCCTGGCAGCGGATTTTGGAGCAACGCTCATAAGGGACCGTCGCGACCTGATGCTAGGATCGAGGAGCTTCCCCGGTCCGTCGGTCCAACCTGGAGGGATATGCTCGACACCGATCACCCGCGCGAGTCGTGTGGAGTGTTCGGGGTATGGGCACCCGGGGAGCGGGTGGCCAACCTCGTCTTCTACGGCCTGTACGCGTTGCAGCACCGCGGCCAGGAATCGGCCGGCATGGCCGTGGCCGACGGTACCAGCCTGCTCGTCTACAAGGACATGGGCCTGGTCAGCCAGGTCTTCGACGAGACCACCCTGCAAACGCTCCAGGGGCACCTGGCCATCGGCCACACCCGCTACTCCACCACCGGCGCCTCCCGCTGGGAGAACGCCCAGCCGGCGTTCAAGACCAACGCGGCCGGCGGCGGCCTGGCGGTCGGCCACAACGGCAACCTCACCAACACCGCCAGCCTGGCCGCCGAGCTCGGCGCCCAGTCGCCGTCGCGGACGCCGGCATCCAGCGACACCGAGGTGGTCGCCGAACTGCTCGCCAGAGAGTCGGACCTGTCCCTGGAAGCGGCGATCCTCCGCACCATGCCGCGCCTGGAGGGCGCCTACTCGCTGGTGCTGATGGACGAGCACACCGTCTACGGCGTGCGCGACCCCCACGGCTTCCGGCCGCTGGTGATCGGCAAGCTCCCCGGCGGCTGGGTGATCGCCTCCGAGACGGCCGCGCTCGACATCGTCGGCGCCGCCTTCGTGCGCGAGGTCGACCCCGGCGAGGTGGTCGCCATCGACGAGCGCGGGCTGCGCTCGCGCCGCTTCGCCGAGCCCGAACCGCACCTGTGCGTCTTCGAGTACGTCTACCTGGCGCGCGCCGACTCCAACCTGGCCGGCCGCAGCGTCCATCAGGTCCGCAGGGAGCTGGGCGCCGCGCTGGCGCGCGAGGCGCCGGTCGACGCGGACCTGGTCATCCCCGTGCCCGACACGGCGACCAGTGCGGCGGCCGGCTTCGCCGAGGCCAGCGGCATCCCCTTCGGCGAGGGGCTGATGAAGAACCGCTACGTCGGCCGCACCTTCATCCAGCCGAGCCAGACCATGCGGCAGCTCGGCATCAGGGTGAAGCTGAACCCGCTGCGCGAGACGATCCGCGGCAGGCGCCTGGTGGTGGTGGACGACTCGATCGTCCGCGGCAACACCACCAAGGCGATCGTCGGCATGCTGCGCGAGGCGGGCGCCCGCGAGGTCCACGTCCGCATCACCTCGCCGCCGGTGCGGTGGCCGTGCTTCTACGGCATCGACATGCCCACCCGGGCGGAGCTGATCGCCAGCGACCTGCTGACCGACGAGGTGGGCGCCTACATCGGCGCGGACTCGCTGGCCTACCTGTCGCTGGAGGCGCTGACCTCGACAGCGCAGGCCGGCGGCAAGGGGCTGTGCACGGCCTGCTTCACCGGCGGCTACCCGATCCCGGTCGACACCCAGGCACAGGGCAAGGCGCTCCTCGAAGGCGTCCTGCCCGCGGCCAAGGCGTCCCTTTCCAGCGCCGAGGGGCCTCCTCCGCGCGCCGGGGATGTCTTGCCCCACGTGAGCTCGTGAGCACGCACGGGTCCGGTCGGGCGGCGCTGACCTACCAGGCGGCCGGCGTCGACGTGGAAGCGGGCGAGAAGGCGGTCGCATTGATGCGAGCGGCGGTGGAAGCGACACACAACCCCAGCGTGCTGGGGGGCATCGGGGGCTTCGCCGGGCTGCTGTCGCTGGACACGAGCCGCTTCCGCGACCCGGTGCTGGCCAGCGCCTCCGACGGCGTCGGCACCAAGCTGCTGGTGGCCCGCGCGCTCGAGCGCCACGGCACGGTCGGCATCGACCTGGTCGCCATGGTGGTCGACGACGTGGTCGTCGCCGGGGCCGAGCCGCTGTTCGTCCTGGACTACCTGGCGGTGGGCCGGCTGGTGCCCGAGCGGGTCGCCGCCATCGTCGAGGGCGTGGCCGAGGGTTGCCGGCGGGCGCGCTGCGCGCTGCTCGGCGGCGAGACCACGGAGCACCCGGACGCGATGGAGCCGGACGCCTACGACCTCGCCGGCTTCAGCGTGGGCGTGGTCGAGCGGGACCGCATCCTCGGGCCGGACAGGGTGGAGCCGGGCGACGTGCTGCTGGCGCTCGCCTCCTCCGGCCTGCACGCCAACGGCTACTCGCTGGCGCGCCGCGTGCTCGAGCGCGTCGGGATGGCCTACGACCACCAGCCGGCGGAGCTCGGCCGCACGATCGGTGAGGAGCTGCTCGAGCCGACCAGGATCTACGCCGCCGACCTCGTCGACCTGCTGGCCGCCGGGGTCGCGCTGCACGCGCTGTGCCACGTGACCGGCGGGGGCCTGCCCGGCAACCTGCCGAGGAGCCTGCCGTCGGGACTGGTCGGCCGCGTCGACCGCTCCTCGTGGACGCCGCCGCCGATCTTCGGGCTGCTCGCCGAGCTGGGCCCAGTCGACGAGGTCGAGCTCGCCCGCGCGACCAACCTCGGCGTCGGCATGGTCGTGGTGCTGCCCTCCAGTGAGGTGGACCGGGCCAGCTCGTTCCTGGCCGCCCGCGGCATCCCGAACTGGGTGATGGGCGAGGTCACCGCCCAGGGCTAGGCAGGTGCAGCAGCTTGATCCGCGAGACGTCGCGCATCCGCTCCTCGGCCAGCCGGTCGGCCGCCTCGCTGGTGGGGATGCCCTGCTCCTTGGCGCGGTGGAAGATCATCCGCAGGTTGGCGAAGATCCCCTCCACGTTGCCCCTGGCGCGCTCGGCGGAATAGCCGCCCAGCTCGTCGGCGACGTTGATCAGCCCGCCGGCGTTGATCACGTAGTCGGGGGCGTAGAGGATGCCGAGCTCGCGCAACGCGTGGCCGTGCTCGGCGCGAGCCAGCACGTTGTTGGCCGAGCCGGCGACGGCCGCGCAGGCCAGCTCCGGGAGGGTGTCGTCGTCGACGACCGCGCCCAGCGCGCAGGGGGCGAAGATGTCGCAGGCGACCGCGTGGACCTTGGTGGAGTCGGCGGTCTCGGCGCCGAAGTCGCCGACCGCCCTGGCGACGTTGTCGAGGTCGACGTCGGCGACGGTCAGCCGCACGCCCGCCTCGTGGAGCAGGCGGCAGAGCTCGTAGCCGACCTTGCCGGCGCCCTGGACGACCACGTGCCGCCCGGCCAGGTCGTGCTCCTGCCACAGCTCCTCAGCGACCGCGTGCATCCCCTTGAAGACGCCGTAGGCGGTATTGATGGAGGGGTCGCCTCCACCACCGTTGAGGATCGAGCGACCGGTGACGAAGCGGGTCTCGCGGGCCACCAGGTCCATGTCCCCACTGAAGGTGCCGACGTCCTCGGCGGTGATGTAGCGGCCGCCCAGGCTCTCGACGAAGCGACCGTGGGCGCGCAGGAGCGCCTCGGTCTTGATGCGCTTGGGGTCGCCGATGATGACGGCCTTGCCGCCACCGAGGTCGAGGCCGGCCGCGGCCGCCTTGTAGCTCATCCCGCGCGCCAGCCGGAGCACGTCGCGGAGCGCGTCCGCCTCCGTGGCGTAGGGATAGAAGCGGGTACCGCCGAGCGCCGGGCCGAGCGCGGTGGAGTGGATGGCGATGATGGCCTTGAGGCCGGAGAGGTGGTCGTGACAGTAGACGACCTGCTCGTATTCGCCACCCATGAGCTCGAACGCTCCCATGGATGACCCTCCTGGACAGGCCCCGGCGAGGTTCACCGCCGGAGCGGCATCGTTGCCGGCTCAGGGGTTGCCCAGCCGGATGGCCAACCTATCACAGCGTTCGGAGCGCAAGTTCGAGGCTGGGTTGCTGCGAAGGCAGGAACCACCGACGCGCGTGCATATACTCATCCCGCATGGAAGGTCACACGGCAGCAGCCTACCTGCGGGTTTACCAGCCGCTGGCCGCCTTCCCGCCGCGTGAGCGGACCCAGTGGGCCGCCTACGTCGAGGGCGGCCGGCTGCCGCCTGCCAGCGTGCTGATCGGCCAGGAGGAGCGCAGGGGCCTCGCGCGCGCTCTGGGGCTGGCGATCAAGGAGGAGCCGGAGCACGCCCTGGTGCAGCGCATCGGCGGCACCGTCTACATCTGCCCGCTGCGCACCGAGCTGCGCACGCTCGAGTCGCTGGTGGCCTTCCACGAATCCCTCCCCGACGGCGTCGCCGACGCGTTCGTCTCGCGCGTCGACGTGGAGCGCGCCTCCCGCGCGCTGGAGCGACTGCGCCACGACCAGCCCGGGTCGCAGAGCCACATCCAGCAGGCCGTGTGGCACGTGCCCCTGCCCTGGTTCACCCTCTTCGAGGCCGCCGAGCGCAGGGTCGAGCCTCCCAGGGGCGGCCACCCCGCGATCCTCATCTACCAGGCGACCATGCAGAATGCCTTGGCGCGGGTCTCTCGTGCGCTTGGTGTTCTTCGGGAGCTAATGGAAGACACCGAGATGGTCGATGCAGTTGAAGGGGTCCTGGAATGGCTGCACGGGTTCGACCCCGATAGCCTGGTCCAACTCGACTACGGTGGCCTAACGAGGATCATCCCGTTCGGAGATCTCGTGGAGGACCACTCGGTCGCGGAGGTATGGGAGGCACTTGAAGCCTTGGAGGAAGGCGACCTCGACCGCTCGGCAGAGCTGTACGGCCTGCTCAGCGAGCGGTGGTCGGTCGTCAGGGGACGGGAAGCCAGTAATTGATCACTCCGCCCCTTTTGCTAAAGACCACACGGTCAGTTGCCGATAGTCCTAGTAGGCAGGGGGAGAAATAGCCCTAAGTTGCTATGGTCTGTCCCATTCGACGCCTCTAGGATGATCAGGATCTCCGCGAGAATCCGGACCCGCGGGGAGCGTTCCTAAGGTGAGGTGGCAACTATGTCCGCCAGTCGTAACGTACAGAACACGCCCGCACCCGAGGCGCTGCTGACCCCGGCTGAGGTCGCTGCGCTCTTCCGCGTCGACCCCAAGACCGTCACCCGTTGGGCGAAGGCTGGCAAGCTGTCCAGCATCCGTACCCTCGGTGGGCACCGTCGGTACAGGGAGACCGAAGTGCGGCAGCTTCTCCGTGGCGTTGAAGCGGGGAACTGAGCCTTTCGTCGACATCTGTAGAACCGGCCGCGGGGGGGCCGGTGGACGGCCTCTCGGATTCCGAGAGGCCGTCGCTGACTCCCCCGGCGGTCTGGATCCGGCGCAATCGCAGACTATTCGGTGACTATGGGTTCCAACCGGAACCGGGCTATGCGCGAACGGTCCGTCACGCCACCGATGACTCGGGGCTGACACTCCTGACACTCCGCCGATTCGCCTCGGCGAGGGGCCGGAGGAGCCCGGCCGGAGCCCCGTGCCGCGCGGATGGGGTCCTGACCCGCGGTTCTGGGTGGGCAGGGACGGGATCGAACCGCCGACCTTGCGGTTTTCAGCCGCACCGGACCATTCGGACGGTCGGGTCTCGTAGGGATCGTACCTGCTCAGATGGGCAACCGATTCGGAACAGCCGGTGCCTGACCGACCCTCCCGCCTGGGAGGAATGCCCACAGGGAATGCCCAGCACGTCAGGCTCAATGTCCTTCGGCGGTCGCCGTGGAGCAGAAAGCGGTTGCCGCCCGCTGGCTGCCCGCGCATTCTCGGTCCCGCACCGAGGTCTTGTCTGCAAGGAGCCTGATCATGGGCATGGTCATGGTGTTCCGTGGCCGCCCGCTTGCGGTTGGCGCCCAACGCCGTCGGTCGACGCCGTGCACCTGGCGGTCCGCCCGCGCGAGCTGGCCGGCTCCGCCCGCGGGCAGCGGGTGCTGCGCGCCCTGCCCGCTGCGGCCTACGCTCGGCCGAGGGCGTCGCGGTGCGGGGTGGTCGGTGAGGCACGGCCGGGGGTCGGCGTTGTCGCACCGGCGGCTGGGTCGCCTGCTGGCGAGCTGGCCCGGCGCCCGGCGCCCCGGCGACCGCCGAGCACTGGCACGATCTGGCGACGATGCTCACCCGGCGCGACCGCCCTGACTGGGCGGCCCTCCTGCCGCAGACCTGTTTCTCCGACGGTCCGCAAGCATTGACGGTTATGCCTCGGCCGGCGGGGGGTCGGCGACGGCGTAGGTGCCGAGGCCGCGCTCGAGCATGTCGAGCGCGCGGTCGGCATCGCTGAGGAAGGCGGCCATGGCGGCCTTGGGGTCCGCATTGGAGGCGGCTACGACCAGTAGCTGCTCGTAGAGCACCCGCAGCACGCCGACCAGCGCCATGGCCGCGACATCCGGCTCGATGGAGCTGGAGTCGGCGCCGGTCTCCTGGGCCAGGACCTGGGCGACGGCCGGTTCGGCGCGGGTGAACAGCTGCCGCAGGTGGGTCTGCAGAGCTGGACTTTGCACAACGACCCGCAGGACCTTGGCCTGGTCGCGCACGGGGATCGGGTGGGGCCCCGGGTTCGCGGTGGGCTCCCCGAGGAGGCGGGCGGCGAAATCGCGAAGCTCGCTGCGCATGGCCGCGATCACGTGCAGTACCTGGTCGCGCTGATCGGCCTGGGCGTGGCGATCGACTACTGCCTGCTGCTGGTCACCCGCTGGCGCGAGGAACTCGCCAGCGGCCAGCAGGGCGAGCAGGCAGTTCGCCGGGCCATGGCCACCGCGGGCCGAGCGGTGCTGTTCAGCGGCGGCACCGTGGCGATCGGCCTGGTCTCGCTGGCGTTGCTGCCGGTGCCCCTGCTGCGCAGCATCGGCCTTGCCGGCATGCTGATCCCCTGGTCAGCGTGCTGGTCACCCTTACCCTGCTGCCGGTGCTGCTGGCCACGGCCGGCCGCCGGGTCGACTGGCCCCGGCGCCGCAAGCCGGCGCACGCCAGCCGCGGCTGGTCGGCCTGGGCCCGCGGCGTGGTCCGCGTCCGCTGGCTGGCGGCGCTGGCGATCCTCGTCCCCCTGGGCATCGCCGCGTTCGGCCTGGTGCTCGGCACGCCCAGGGCCGAAGCGCTGGCCACCTCCGGCCCAGCCAGGACGGGCCTGGTCGCCTTGGAGGACGCCGGGCTGCCCACCGGGATCCTCACTCCGCTGGAGGTGCTGGTCCCCGCCGGCACCGACCCGGCCCAGGTGGCCGGTCGCCTTGCGGGTGTGCCGGGCGTGCGCGCCGCGCTCGCGCCCGATGAGCCCGCCTGGCGCCGCGACGGCACCGCCCTGGTGAGCGTCCAACCGATCGTCGAGGCCAGCACCCCAGCCGGCAGGCAGACCATCGCCAGGGTGCGCCAAGCGGCTGCCAGCTTTCCTGGCGTGCAGGTCGGCGGCAACGGTCCCTTCAACGTCGACTTCGCCAGCGCCGTCTATGGCCGCTTCCCGCTGATGGTCGCAATCATCGCCGCGGTGACCTTCGTGCTGCTGGCCAGGGCGTTCCGCTCGCTGCTGCTGCCCGCCAAGGCGGTGCTGCTCAACCTGCTCAGCGTCGGCGCGATCTACGGCGTGCTGGTGCTGGTGTGGCAGGACGGCCACGGCTCGAACCTATGGGGCATCCCCGCCACCGGCTCGACCACCACCGCCATCGTGGAGGGGCTCGGCCGCACCGGACGGCTGGTCACCAGCGCCGCGCTGATCCTGTTCCTGGCCTTCGCGTCGCTGGCAAGCGGCCCCGACGTCAGCCTCAAGGTGTTCGCCACCGGACTGGGCGCGGGCATCCTGCTGGACGCCACCGTCGTCCGAGCGCTGCTGGTACCGGCCCTGGTCTCGCTGTTCGGCCGCTGGAACTGGTGGCTGCCCGCCTGGGCCGCCCGACCCCTCGGGGTTGCACCGTCCCCCGCCCGACCAGAGCCAGAAGCCGACCATCCGGCGATCCCGCGCGCCAACCTGTCCCCACCTTGGGAAGCTAGCTCGTCAGGGCCTCAACCTGCGTCAGCAATCAACGACCTTGCGGCCGGTGAGGGCTCCAGATGGATGACGCCGACCACCGCGGCGAAGGTGATCAGTACGCCGGTAAGCGACCAGGCGCGGTCGAGTACATACACCGCGCGCGGTCGTGCATACACCGCCGCGATGACCCAGCCGCCGGGCCCAGTCCAGCGCACACCACGCGCAGCGGCCACCGAGCCCAGCGGAGATGAACGGGAACCCGCGGCCCCCGTCGACGTTCCGGTTGTAGCGACCGCGACAACACCTACTAACCTAGCGCCCGTCGAAGACCCCGAGCAGTCGCTGCGGCGCTCAGAAGTCCCATCGCATCCGGTTCTCGCACCGGTTGTGTACAGACGCGCTCGGTGGCCCCAGTCGCAACAGGGCCGTCGACCCCTGATGCAAGGGGCCTTTGGCGGCGGACCGTTCGCTGTGGCCGCCCCCTGCTTTAGTCGAGCATCCCGATCACGATCATTGCCGGTTGCCCTGACCGTGGCAGTCCGTTCCCGGCGGACCGCCCACGAGATCAGCGATGCCCCCGGTTCGCCGGTCGGGCGGTCGGGGGCGTCGGGGTTGGTTGCACGCCCTCAGGCAGGCGCGCCGGTCCTCTGCGAGTTGGTGGGAGCCATCAGCTCCTCGGTCGGGCCCACCCGGCGCAGGTGCCAGAACCCCAGCACCGTCAGCAGCAGCATCACCCCTGCCAGCGCGAACGAGGCGATGCTGGCCACCAGCGCGATCTGTCCGACCTTCCAGAACGCGTAGGCGTTCAGCAGCAGCCCCCGCAGGGTCTCACCCCGGAATAGGGTTGCACCTGGCCCGCCAGCTTGGCGTCGTTGGGGTTTTGCAGCGCCAGGCTGCTGACCTGCGCGTAGGTCTTGCCGCCAGCGGCCTCCTTGAGGTGCACGGCGACGAAGTGGTTGGCGTAGGCCTGCGCCTGGGCGCCGTTGACGAGCTGCTGACCCGCGTACTGGTTCAGGTAGCGCCCGATCTCCGGCGGAGCCAGCGCCTGGCTGCCCTTGGGTGGGAACAAGATCTTCTGGGCAGCGAGCTGGTCGTGCACGTTGCTGTTCGCGAAGCTGTACCCCCAGTACAGCAGCCCGCCTGCGACCAGCAGCACGATGGTCAACACCATCCCGGTTGAGGACAACAGAAGGTCGAAGGCACGGCGACGCATCGTTTTCTCCTTGCTCCAGTCGGGCCCTGCGGCTCTTCTTCGAGCACCGTATCCGGGCGTCGGTACGTGGCCACCTACCGAAGGTCCGCAAAGGGAGGGCCCATACGTCCCGGGTAGAGATCAAGGACCCTTTCAAGTCCGCCACGGCGCACGCACGGTGAGGGCCAACGGGCCCGTATGCGACAGGGCCTCGACAGGTACTTCGCCCGCCCTGAGGCCGAAGGTCACCTAGGCCGCTGGACGGACGTCCCTGCCTGAGCCGTCGCCACACGGTCAGGCTGGTGGCAAGGCTCAGCCTCCGAGGTGAGGTGACCACGATGACAATGCACATGACCTGGACCCTCACCGGCATCGTGGACGACATCTACCGTCCCGGCGCGATCACCGCGGCGGCCGACGACAGCCTCGAACAGATCGCTGCCCGGCTGCAGGTGAAGGACGTCAGCGCGCTGGTCATCCTGGACGGCTACCGCCTGGCTGGGATCATCACCGAGCGCGACATCGCGCGGGCCGTGGCCGACCGGCGCAACCTGGCAGACTGCACCGCCGGCGAGTACATGACATCGGAGCCGGTCACGGTGGACCTGGAGACGCCGCTGTGGGTCGTCGCTTGGAGGATGTTGGCGTATGGCGTCCGCCATCTGCCGGTCGTGGTGGCCGGCGAGGTGACCGGCATGGTGTCGGCCAGGGATCTGCTCGAGCTCCAGAGCCTCACGCCGCCCTGAATGCCTTTCTACTTTCCGTCTTGCCACCGCTTGTATTGCTGCGGCGAACGGCCACGAGTACTCCAGATAGTCAGGAGTTGAGCATGGCCGTCCGGCCATCGCGCGAACACCCCGATGGCGCGAGGCGGGCCTCCACAGGGCGTAGAGCGTGAGAGGCATACCCTCGCCCGGTCCCCCAGGGGCTCTTGAGCCGCTCAGTGCGGCTTGCAGCGCCTGCAGAACGTCCGCTTGATCGAGCCGGAGCGGGGAACTCGCCGGCGGCCCGCACCAGTGGAATGGCGTCTAGCCTCGATTCCCGGTGAGGGAATTGAGTTGAGATACCGGTCGGGCGGGAGTTGATGATGAAGCCCCACCCGGCCTGCTTGCGGTTTCGTCCGCCGACCTGCGAGGGGTCTTCCGTCCGGCGACCGCGGTGGCAGGCGATCGCCTTGCTCTGCCTCACGACGCCGGTCGAACCGTATCAGGTGCTCCAGCCGCGCGGCGTTGCGGGGAACCCTTGCGGTACAACGAGGAGGGACTCGGCGGGGGACCGTGGCATCCGAAACCGCTTGTCGGACTGGCCAGCCCGTTCACGTCGAGCAGCGGCCGCCTGCGGATCGACGCCAAGCGCCGTCCAGGCGCCACGCGGCCAGGCGCGCAGCTCCACTGCCAGATCAGCGAGGAACACCAGCTCCCGCGGCTCCCGGTCGGGGTGCCCGGTCGCCAGCCCACACCAGCGTCCCCTCTGGCTGCGGGACGGCGGGATGCAGCAACGCCGCCGGGGCTGACGACCAGCACCCGCGCCTCGGCAGGTTCGCCTGCGCGGAGCAGGAGGCCCAGGTAGTTCGACACCCGGCCAGGCTCCAGCAGCTCACCGGCGGCCGTTCAGCCTGACCCAGTCAAGCGCCTGTGGCCAGGACACCCGCGTACCCGCCGCCGCTGGGACGCGGTTGGGACGCTGCACACAGCTCAGCGCAGGTACGAGCGTGCCGCCACCGTTCAGCGCGGAGGGCGGGCCGACGGTGGCTGCGACCCTTCCAGGAAGAGCCGCAGCGCGGTCGCGCTGATGTCTTCTGGTCCTGTCGCGGCCAGCTCGCTTGCGCGCAGGCAGGCGTGGACCAGCGCATACAGCGCCTCGACCTGGCATGACAGGGGCAGATCGCTGCGCAGGTCGCCCGCTTGGCGTCCGCGTTCCAGCAGCGCAACGACGGCGGAGAAGGCCGGGATGTCCTGTCCGCTGAGCAGCCGCTGGCGACCCAGTACCAGGAAGTCGTCGCCGAGGGCGACCAGGGCCCGCACCACGCGCGCGAGGCCCTCAGTGACCGGCACGGCCGCAAGGTTGGCCTGGGTCAGGTGACGTTCGGCCTTGAGGAGGGCCTGGTCGAGGACGGCGGTCAGCAGGGCGTGGCGGGTGGGGAAGTAGCGGTAGATCGTCCCGCGGGCCACGCCGGTGGCCTGCGCTACCGCGCCCACGGTCGCGTCCTGGTGCCGTGCCAGGAGATGGGCGGCCGCTTGGGTGATCGCGGCCGTTCGTTGCGGTCCGGTCCAGCTTCCTTGCCTGGTGATCTGCTCCTCCCGATTCTCAGTGAGGAGCCAGGCGCCGTGCTTGCCGATGCTGCGGCTGCCGATTCGCCGATTACCATGACTGGCTCCTTGACCCCCAGTGGAATCCTGCTCCGAGGCTGCGGTATTCGCTCTGGTGGCTCATACCCGGCGGCGCGAGGACCCCCGATGGAGCTCGTGTCCATGTGGTTCGAAGGATCCGGGCCGCTCCCGTCCCTCGGCCTGGATCCCGAGTTCATCGGGGGGTCCTCGAGTCTCCAATCTCGGGGACGTTAAGCCCCTACCGCACGGTCATCACCCACGTGCTCGATCGCGCGAACGCCTCGGTCCGCAGGGCCAGGGTGAGGAACTCCCGGCCGAATGCCGCGGTTGCTCCGGGTCACATGGCCTACGCCGCGCGAGACGTAGTCGCGCTTGGACCGTCGGCGGGCGAGGCTCCTGGCAAGCAACAGCGGTGTCCATACGGGGGGGATCATGCTCACGCGACGGAACTTCCTCAAGCTCACCGGTGCGTCAACGATCGGGTGGTATGTCGCCACGCAAGCTGGCTGGATGGAGCGGGCGGTGGCCCAGATCCCGGGCGGCACGCTCAACCCGGGCGACGTGCCGAAGTTCCAGACCGCGATGCTGATTCCCCCGGTGATGCCCCGGGCGGGGACGATCACGATGCCGGGTGGCAAGCCGGCCGACTACTACGAGATCTCGATGCGGCAGCTCTCCCAGCAGATCCTGCCCGCGGGCATGCCCGCCACGACCGTCTGGGGGTATGGGGCCGTCAAGTCAGCGAGCAGCAGGGGGCTGCTGCTCCACCACGCGCCCTCGCTCACGATCGAGACGATGTGGAAGCGGCCGGTGCGCATCAAGTGGATCAACGAGCTGGTGGACGCAGGCGGCAACTACCGGCCGCACCTGCTGCCCGTGGACCCCACGTTGCACTGGGCCAATCCGCCCGGCGGGACGGCGGGACGCGATATGCGGCTGACATTTACCTCGACGCCCGGCCCCTACACCGGCCCCGTGCCGATCGTGACGCACCTGCACGGCGCGGCCGGGGTCGGCGACGAGAGCGACGGCTACGCCGAGGCCTGGTACCTGCCGGACGCGGGCAACATCCCCGCCGGCTACGCGACCGAGGGCACCTGGTATGACTTCTTCGCGGCCAAGGCGGCGTCGAAGTTCGGCGTCACCGGGGGTCCGGGGTTCGCCATCTTCCAGTACCCCAACGACCAGCGCGAGTCGACGCTGTGGTACCACGACCACGCGCTCGGCATGACCCGGCTCAACGTGTACGCCGGCCCGGCGGGCTTCTACCTGGTCCGGGGCGGCCCTGAAGGGGACAAGGCCATCCGCGACAGCCGCTCTGGCACCACCGCGGTGCTGCCGGGCCCCGCACCCAATGAAGGCGACATGTTCCCCCCCAACAAGACCTACTACGAGATCCCGATCGCGGTCCAGGACCGCTCGTTCGACGCCGACGGCTCGCTGTTCTACCCGGACACGCGGGCGTTCTTCGACGGCATCACTGGACCCTACATCCCCGATACCGACGTGTCGCCGATCTGGAACCCGGAGTTCTTCGGCAACATGATCATGGCCAACGGGAACACCTGGCCGTTCCAGCGGGTCGAGCAGCGACGCTACCGCCTGCGGTTCCTGAACGGGTGCCAGTCGCGCTTCCTGATCCTTGACTTCAGCAACATCCCAGGCGTGGAGGTCTGGCAGATCGGCAACGAGGGCGGCTTCCTGGCCGCGCCCGTGAACCTCACCGCCGACAACGGCAACCGGCTGCTGATGGGACTGGCGGAGCGGGCCGACCTGATCGTCGACTTCACCGGCGTGCCGGTGGGCAACCACGTCCTGCGCAACGTCGGCCCCGACGAGCCGTTCGGCGGCGGAACCCCAGGAGTTGATTTCGAGCCGGCCGACCCCGGCAGCACCGGCCAGGTGCTGCAGTTCCGGGTCGTTCCCGCGGTGGCGCCCGACCCGACCACGCCGCCGCAGTTCCTGGTGCTCCCGGCCATCACCCGGCTCACCGGCGGTACGACCCGACCGCTGGCATTGCTGGAGGCGGCCTCGGAGTTCTTCCCCGACGCGCCGGTCGAGGCACGGCTGGGAACTGTCGAGGGCGATCCGAACACGGCACCGGCAGCCGCGGAGGCCAGGATGTGGATGGACCCCGTCACCGAGAACCCCGCGGTCGGCGCCACCGAGGTCTGGGAGTACTACAACGCGACCGCCGACGCCCACCCGATGCACATCCACGAAGTGACCTTCCAGGTCGTGAACCGGCAGGCGATCGTAGTGAATGAGACGGATGGAACCGTTCAAGTTCAGGTGGACGCCGCCTCGGCGCCGACCCCGCCGGAGCGCTGGGAGAACGGGTGGAAGGACACCGTCGTCGCCTATCCGGGCCAGGTGACCAGGCTGCGGCTGCGGTTCACCAACGCCGGCCAGTTCGTCTGGCACTGCCACATCGTCGAGCACGAGGACAACGAGATGATGCGGCCATACCGGATCGGGCCACCTCAGCCGGGCCAGCCGCCGTCATCTTTGAGAGTCCGGCCGGCCGCTGCTTCGAAAGTCCGCCTGAGTCTGAGCTGTACGGCAGCAGGTTCGGGTAGGCCGGCATCCAAGGCGTAGCCGGGAACGGAGGCGACGAGTCACGATCCACGCCGCGTGGGTGAACGCCTGCCCAGGCCTGCCGCTCGATCCACGATGGAGAACTCATGGCGGGCGGAGAGATCGTGGGGGCACTCCACGATCTCTCCACGTGCCCCGGGACGGCACGAAAGGCCAGCCTTGAGGATCGTGGAGCAGACTCTCACAGGTCGCTCAGCCGGCATCGCCCCGCCGACCGCGCAGGCTTCGAGGCGGTTCGCCGAGCTTCCTGGCCCAGCCGGGGGCGGTCCAGCTCGGCGAGCTCGGCATGGACCTGGCCGCGCCAGCCCAGCTCCTGGGTTACCTCGCGGGCGGCCGCGGGCAATTCGGGGTGGCGTTCCAGCCAGCCGCCGCAAAGTTGCTGGACCTGCCACGCGTTCGCGCTCGGCGGCACGGTCGACCCGCTGGCGTGCCGGAGGTCGTGGCAGTCTCAGCGAGAGCGAACTGCTCGGAGCCGTCGCGGCGCAGCCTGCCGGCGAGCTGTTGGTCGGCGTTTCCCGACTGGACCTGCGGCACGTCAAGCTCCAGGCTGCGCTCCACGGGCCGACCACCGCGTAGATGCGGGTCTCGCGTCTGGCGCGGGAGGGTTGGACGTGCAGCCAGTTGGCATCCTCGCCGCCGACCACCCGGACGAGGGCGCGTTCGCGGGTGAGCCCTTGGGCCCTGTGCCTGGTGGTGGCATCGGCCAGGTCGAGGGTGCGCCGGTCGGGGTTGCCGCCGCCTCAACTGCTCGACGTGAACGGGCTGGCCGGTCCGACAAGCGGTTTCGGATGCCACGGTCCCCGGCCGGGTCCCTCCTCGTTGTACCGCAAGGGTTCCCCGCAACTCCGCGCGGCTGGAGCACCTGATACGGTTCGACCGGCGTCGTGAGGCAGAGCAAGACGATCGCCTGCCACCGCGGTCGCCGGACGGAAGACCCCTCGCAGGTCGGCGGACGAAACCGCAAGCAGGCCGGGTGGGGCTTCATCATCAACTCCCGCCCGACCGGTCAGCAAGGGTCGGTCCGGTGTCTGCCCGGTGGGCTGGAGCAGTCGATCTACGGCGGCAACCACGGCAGCCGGGACTGTGTGGGTCTCCACCACCTCGATCGGCCCAGCTCCCCCCAGGTTGTGCGGGGGCGCGACGGCCACCAGCACAAGGGGAAGCCGCCCGTAGTCGGGGTGGGCGCGGTAGGCGCGCAGCAGGTGCATGCCGCGGTAGGACCGGCCGGGTAGGGGCAGAGCCAGTGCGCAGGCGAACACGACCAGATCGGCGTTGTCGACGAACGGGCACCTGCCATGGCGCATCAGCAGGCACGCGGCGAGCGGGGTTGGCCCGCCACCGCAGCGCACGACCCGGTGACCGGCCGCCTCGAGGAGGCGAGTCACCTCCCGGCTGACGGTAGCCCCGTCCTCCACGAGCAGGATAGTGGCCATTGCCGTCTCCTCCCTCGGACGGCCTCGGCCGATGCACCGTCGGCCGAGGCGTTCGGCTCACCTTCAGGAAGGGTCAAGTCTCGTGAAGATCCCAGGGCCCCACGACTCATCGCGCTCGGGCCATGCGGCCCGCCGGGGGTGATCCACGGCGAGCAGGTCCGTGCGGGGACACGGCCACCGGTCTCGCCGGTCGTTGCGCCACAAGCCCACCGTCGCACGACGGAGCTATCCATCCCCGCCAGCCGGCCCACAGAGCACCCCTGCGGCGGGTGCCGCCCTCACCAGTCACGCCATTGCGCATGGGGCACTCGCCGGACGGCCGGTCAGGGTCCCCTAGCGTCCCGGGACCTTCGTCCGTACACGGGTGCGGTGGCCGGTGCCAGCCTGAGCACAGAGAGCCGGATCCGGCGAAGAGGTGGTGGCTATGCGCAAGAAGGTGCTCGTCCTCGGGGGCAACTTCGGCGGCCTCACGGCGGCGCTCAGCGTCAAGCACGAGCTCCAAGGCGACGTCGACGTCACGGTCGTGTCCTCCTCCGACCGGTTCCTGTTCAACCCCTCGCTGATCTGGCTGCCGTTCGGCAAGCGCCGCCCCGACGACATCACCTTCCCGCTGGAGCCGACCTTCGAATCCCACCAGGTCGACTTCGTGCACGCCACCGCCACCCGCATCGACCCCGCCGCGCGGACGGTTGACACCACCCGAGGGGCCTACCGCTACGACTACCTGATCGTGGCCACCGGCTACCGCAACCACACCGGGATCATCCCCGGCCTGGAGATCGCCAACTCCGCCTACACGATCACCACCCTGCAGGATGCCATCCACGCCGGCGAGGGCTGGCGGCGCTTCCTCGCCGACCCCGGTCCGGTCGTGGTCGGCGCCACCCAGGGGGCTGGCTGCTTCGGCGCCGCCTACGAGTTCCTGTTCAACCTCTCCTACCAGCTCCGCAAGGCCGGGCTGCGCCGGCGCGCCGCGATCACCTACGTCACCGCCGAACCATTCCTCGGCCACTTCGGCATCGGCGGGCTGCCCGGCGGCGAGACACTCCTCGGGCTGTTCTGCAAGAAGGAAGGCATCCAGACCATCACCAACACCGCCATGACCGAGGTCGGCCCGCACAAGCTGCTGCTCGCCGACGGCCACGCGCTGGACTTCGCCTACGCGATGATCATCCCGCCGTTCCTCGGCCAGCACGTCGTCCACTCCACGCCGGGGCTGGCCGACGACAAGGGCTACGTGCCGGTGCACGACACCTACCAGTCCACCGCCGACCCCAACATCTACGCCGTCGGCATCGCCGCCGCGGTCAGCGTGCCGTGGACCACCGCCGTGCCGGTCGGCGTTCCCAAGACGGGGTTCCCCACCGAGGCCCAGGCCCACATCGCCGCCACCAACATCGCGGCGCAGATCCGCGGCGACGACCCGTCCGCGCACAAGCGGTTCGGCGACATCCCCGCCGTGTGCGTCATGGACGCCGGCAACAACGGCGTCATGATCCTGGCCGACAAGATGCTCCCGCCTCGCAAGGCCGGCGTGCTGATCCCCGGCCCGCAGGCCCACGCGGCCAAGCTGCTGTTCGAGAAGTACTTCCTGTGGAAGGCCCGCAACGGCTACGTGCGCCTCCCCTGAGCGCTGCCAGGACCATGAGAACGCTGCTGCGACCACGACCCGAGGTGGCAGTCCCGGCGGAGCGCACCGTCACCCCAACCCGCTCAGGCTGCAACGAAGGAAGCATCCGCAAGGGGCAAGCTGGGTCGGCCCAACGAGTTCGGCTACGCGGCGCAGCTGGCCGAGGTCACCGCCAACACCCGCCGCGGCGCCCGTGGATACCTGCTCCCGGCGTACCCGCAAGCGCCTGGCCCCTATCCACCGGGTGTGAGGGGCGCATCAGCCAACCTCAAGCGCGGCTACGGGCTGCGCCGCAGTCGGCTCAGGGCGACCAGGGCCAGCGGATCTGGACCGGCTGGGCGGTCCTGGCCTACAACCTGGACACCCTGGCCATCCACACCGGCTGATCGGGCCTGACTCGAGCTAACACTCGTCTTCGCAACACGTCAGGCCAACCACCCAGGCCCGGCGGACTCACCTCCACCCCTTATCCGGGGGGAATAGTCAGGCACTGTCCGGCTCGGGCGTAGCGGTGGCCAACGCCTGAGGACGGCAGGAGCAAGATCGCTTGACAGCAGCACCCTGCCGTTGCACCCGGCGGTTGATGCCGGCAAGCATGCTGCGCGCCATGACGAAGTCTGCGGGTACGAGCGCCATGACGTAGGCGGCGGTCAGCCACCATGGCCGGGTCCGGCCCCGGGTCCGCAGCAGCAGGCGGGTGCCAGCGGGAGTGCCGGAGAGCGTGAACGTCCACGTCCAGTCGATCGAGGCGCCCAGCCGGGCCCGCCACGCGGTGGGGACGTGCGTGGTGGAGTGCAACACCAGCAGGCGAGGCGGATCGACGTGCTCGATTACGAACCAGGCGGTGCCCGGTGGCCCGTCTGGGATGCGGTCGCCTACCGCCAGCGGCCGCTGCAGGTCGGGAACGAGTTGGGCGGCGCTGGGCCGGTTGGCCGGGAACAGCAGCCGGTCGACCCACCTGGCGGTGTACCAGCCGCCGCGGTGCCAGCCCATCTGCACCAGCCACGGCCACACCTGGTCGACCTGGGCTGGGATGGTGATCGCATGGTTGGTCACCACGGTGGGGTCGTCGACGAGCTCGTCGCCGGGAAGCACCTGGCGCCGCTCGGCTCGCGTCGAGCCGGCGCTGCGGCCCAGCCACTGACCGGCGTGCGACGCCGCGGGCCCCACAGGTTGCCGAAGTCGTCGCGCAGTAGGGGAACCAGCATGGCCACCATGGGGAGGCTCCAGAACCAGAGCCCCCAGCCAAACAGCATCAGGCCAAGGTGGAAGACCAGGGCTGCCAGCAGCCCAAGGGTGGTGTTGCGTCCGCCGGCGAGGATGAGTAGCCCGACGATCAGCTCAAAGGCGGCCAGCAGTAGCCCGAACAACGCCGCGTGGGGCATGAACACCGACAGCCAGGCCTGCTTGACGAACGGGATGAACGCGGTATCGGCAACGTGCCGGTAGGTCTCGGTCCCGGTGACCACGATCGCGACATGGATCGCGGCGCCACCGGTGAACATGACCGCGAAGGCCAGGCGGCACACGCGTGTCATTGTGCCTGGGCTGTGCCGCGTCGCCAGGACCGTAGCCAGCCGGGGTGTGGTCTGCGTGGCCACCATAGACGGCCTCCTTTTGGTTTCCTGCATCAAGGTTCGCCGGGTGGGAGCAGGCACGGCAGGTCGGGACGACCCGGCGCTGCTGGGACTTCCGTCCCTGCCAGGAAGAGGTCAGAAGCCTTGTCCTGATCGGGTTCCAGAAGGGGCGGCGGGCCGGCTGGATCCGAAGACAATCTGCTCTGTCGTTTGGCGAGCTGTCACCCGGCTGGTCGCTACCGCCTGGGTTGGACGTGATCGGGTCGGGCCGGCCCTACGCCGTCGAGGTCCCTGCTCACACGGGGGCGTTCGCCTCTTGTCGGAGCCGCTGTCGATGCCAAGAGTCGAGGTGTTGATGCAGGAGCGATCAAGTGGGTCACCAGCCCTGGAGGCGTCCCCAGCTGACCGGCGAGCAACCCCTGCCGGTGTGCTGAACGGCGCTCCCTGGGTGCTGGACGGATCCGCAAGAACGCGAGGAAGACAAATAGGAGGCGGTCATGGCCGTTATGACGCGGCCGAAGCCGACCGGTGCCTCCGAGCCCCCGTTCGCGCGAGAGGCCTCCCAGGCAAGCATCGATCTGTACTGGCTCCCGCTCGGTGCCGGCGGCTGGTTCGTTCGGCTGAACAGGCGCATCTACGAGGCCATCCACGCGCTCCTGGAACGCAGGCGGCCGCGCGACCTCTACCACTCCGCCCTCGAGGTCCGCGTACCGGAGGGACGCTTTGTCATCGAGAACTCTTGGCCGATCCCTGATGCCAAGGGTGCATCACGCGGAGTGGTGGTTGAAGGCCCAGTCGCCAGCCGCCGGATCGCGCGATTCCGCCCGTTTCGATACGAGGTGCGCCGCTGGCGGAACGGGGTCATATCGGACGCCCACGAAGCGGTCGCAAGTCCCCGGCCCCTGAGCGACGACCCACTCTTGGCGCGTCGCCTGCTCGACCTGGTTGCCTACCTGCCGAGCCCGGTCTGGGGCCGAGACGAGCTCGGGACGGGTGAGATGTGGAACTCGAACTCGGTGATTTCGTGGTTGCTGGCCCGCAGCGGCCTCCCAACCAACGCGATCAGTCCCCCGGCCGGTGGACGCGCGCCAGGATGGGAGGCGGGCCTGGTCACGGCCCCGCCGCCAGCAGCGAAGCGACGAGCGGGCCGGGCACGGTGCGGGGGCGCCACCGCACCCCGTGGGCGAGCGGGGAACAGTAGCGGTCCGATGCGCTGCCACTGCGAATCGGGCAGGGGCTTGCCAGCCAGGGTGGTCTGAGCGGAGCTCCTCACTCACAACCCATCCAACCCCTGCCCACTGCCGAGAGAGTTCTGGAATGTCCTCATAGGCCCAAGGGCCTGGACCTTCAGGCCCAAGGAGGCACGGACCTTTGCCCATGTGCCGGCGGGACTCGCCGGGCCAGCCTGGGCGAGACGGCAGGCCGGCGCCAGAGAGGTGAGGATCATGCAGAAGGTCCGCTGGCAGGAGCTGACAAAGGATGAGTGCTTCCGCTTGCTGGCCGGACGGCACCTGGGCCGCGTGGTGCTGGTCGACGACCGTGGGCCGCTCGCGCTGCCGGTCAACTTCGTGCTCGACCAGCACACCGTGCTGTTGCGTAGCGACGAGGGGACCAAGCTGGACGTGGCCGGCCGCGGTGGGCGGGTCGCGTTCGAGATCGACGGCGTCGACGAGGCGACCCGCACCGGCTGGAGCGTCCTGGTCCGCGGGGAGGCCGTCGAGGTCACCGATCCGGCTGAGCTCGCGCGCGTGCGGCAGCTGCCGCTGTACCCGTGGGCGCCGGGCGCCAAGCGGCGCCACATCCGCATCCTGCCCACATCGCTCACCGGACGGCGGATCGCGCTGCCCGAGGCACCGTCGAACTGGTGGGGCTAGCACCCGAGCCGGCCGGCAGTGGTCGTCCTCGCTGACATCGAGGTTTGAGCCATGGGAACGAACATCGACCGTGAGGCGTTCGACGAGGTCGACGATGCCCGCTTCCAGCAGCGGCTCGAGCAGTGCCTGTCGACGCTCGGCGAGCTGCTCGAGCGGCCTGGCTTCGGGGTCGGCCCTGCCACCATCGGCGCCGAGCTGGAGCTGTTCCTGGTCGATGAGATGGCCCGGCCGCTCCCGCACAACCAGGCGGTCCGCGCCGCCGCGGCCGACGCCCGCGTCAACGTCGAGCTGGACCGGTTCAACCTGGAGCTGAACGCCACGCCGACGCTGCTGGCCGGCCGACCGTTTGCCGCGCTCGGCGAGGAGCTGCGCCTGCTGCTTGGGCGCGTCGCGGACGCGGCCGGCAAGCACGGGGGCCGGCCGGTGCTCGTCGGCATCCTGCCCACGCTGCGCCGAGCCGACCTCAATGCCCGTGTCATCAGCGACCTGCCGCGCTACCGGGCGCTCAACCGCCGTCTGCGGCTGCTGCGTCACGACCCCTTCCACCTGCGGATCGCTGGAGCCGACCCGCTCGAGCTGGCCAGCGACGACGTGGCCCTGGAGGGCGCCGCCACCTCCTTCCAGGTGCACCTGCGGGTCGATCCGGCCGACTTCGCGCGCAGCTACAACGCGGTCCAAGCGGCTACCGCGCCGGTGCTGGCGGTGGCCGGCAACTCGCCGACCTTGCTTGGCCACCGGTTGTGGGAGGAGACCCGGATCCCCTTGTGCAAGCAGTCGATCGACGACCGCGACGGCCGTGGCCTGCGTCGCCGGCTTGCCCGCGTGGCGTTTGGGACGGGGTGGCTGCGGGGCGGGCCGTTGGGGCTGTTCGCCGAGGGCGTGCAGTTGCACCAGCCGCTGCTGCCGGTCCTTGGCGACCACGACCCGCTTGCTGGCATGGAGGAAGGGCAGGCGCCGCCGTTGCAGGAGTTGCGACTGCATCAGGGAACCGTGTGGCGCTGGAACCGGGCCGTCTACGACCCGGCCTCGGGCGGCCATCTGCGGATCGAGATGCGGGCCCTGCCATCCGGCCCGACCGTGACCGACATGCTCGCCAACGCCGCCCTGCTCGTCGGGCTCTCGCTGTGGCTGGCCGAACAGGACCCGTCATGGACCTATGCCCTGTCGTTCGAGCGCGCCGAGCATGGCTTCTACCGGGCCGCCCAGCAAGGCCTGGCCGCCGAGCTCACATGGCCGCTCGGCCACGGCGGGCGCCTTGACACGCGCCGCGCCGCCGAGCTCGTGCCGGAGCTGCTGCCCGCTGCGCGGCAAGGGCTGGTCCGCGCGGGTGTGGCGGCGGCAGAGGCCGACCGCCTGCTCGGGGTGATCGCGGCCAGGGTCGCGACGGGGCAGACCGGCGCGGTGTGGCAGCGCAGGACGCTGGCCGCGCTCGAGCCACGGCTCGGCCGTGAGCGCGCGCTGGCGGCGATGCTGCAGCGCTACCTGGAATACGGGACCACCGACCAGCCGGTCCACACCTGGCCTGTCGGCCGCTGAGTGGGAGCTCCTCGCAGCTTCGCAAGGGTCACGGCCACCGGGCCGGCAATCCTGGGGACCAATGGCCCCTGACCATGGGTTGCGCCGGTGGCATGCTCGCCACGTCGGTCAGCAGACACCAGGCGCGCCAGGCCAACTGGCAGGTTTCGATCAGGTGTGCTGGCCGGGTCCTGTCGGGACGAGTGGTGGGAGGCGATGCGATCGACATGCCACCTGACCGTCTGGTGGGCGACCCCTGACTCGGGTGCGCCCACGATTCCCCGCTCCGTCGGCTGAGGACCATCCAAAATGCAACGGCGTGGCGGCGGCGACAGCCTCGCCGCCCGACCACGGCCGCACGACCGATCAGCCGACGGAGCGCCGCATACGTCCCTCCCGCACCCAAAGGATCGGGATCCTTCCGAGCCCCTCCGGGCGCACATCGACCCAGGCACGCAGCCCGTATGGAGGCTTACCCGCCGTGCCTCTGGCCGCGCTGGCGGCGCATGAGCACAGGATCTTGAGCACTGCGGAGTGGGTCTCGCTGGCCTTGGTGGGGCTCCATCTCGGGTCGTGAGACTGGCGTCACGAGCCGGCCATGGTCGGTATCGGATGCAACCTGATGGAGGAGCCGCATGGAGCGAAGTGAGCATCCCAGGGTGGTGGTGATCGGGGCCGGGATCGTCGGCTCGGCGATCGCCATGCACCTGGCCGAGCGCGACCTGCGCCCGGTGCTGGTGGACCAGGGCCGCGCAGGGCAGACCGCGTCGGCGCGGTCGTTTGCGTCGCTGTCAGCCTTTGGCGCGGACCCGCTCGGCTACTACCAGCTGGCCTGCGCGGCCCTGGCACGCTGGTCGAAATGGGCGCAGCGGCTCGGCGAGGTCGGCTTGCGGCGCGGCGGCCAGCTCCGCTGGGTGGCCGACCCGCAGGAGGCACGCCGACTGGCCGAGCAGGTCGAGCAGGCCCGTTCCCTGGGCTATCCGATCATGCCGGTCGACCAGACAGGGTTGCGCCGGCTGCTGCCAGCCGCCGAGCCCGGCCCGGTCGCCGCCGGCTGCCACGCCCCACAGGACGGGCAGGTCGAGCCCGACCTGGTCGTGGCCGCCTGCCGCTCGGCCACCACCGCCGCCGGCGGTCGCCTGCTGCTCGGCGAGCCGGCGCAGGTGCGGCTGGACGACCACGGCATCCGCGTCGAGGTCGGCGAGCGGGTGCTGCGGCCCGAGATCGCCGTGCTCGCCGCCGGTGCCGAGTCGGTCGCGATAGTCCGCACCGTCGGACTCGACATTCCCACGCTGGCCAGTCCCGGCCTGCTGGTCGAGACCGAGCGGTTGCCCGCCTTCACCGACAAGGTGGTGTACCTACCCGGCGGCCCCGGGCCGCAGGTGCACCTGCGCCAGCGACCGGACGGCTCGGTCCTGCTCGGCGAGCGCTCCCAGGAGCAGGTCGCCCGCGACCTCAGCCAGCAACACGCCAGGGCGCTGTTGGGCCAGGCCGCCCGCTTCCTGCCGGTGCTGCGCGGCGCCCACATCGCCCGGACCCTGCTGGCGTGGCGGTCGATGCCGGCCGACCGGCTCCCGATCGTCGGTCCGGTGCCCGGCCTGGACAGCCTCTACCTGGCGGTGACCCACCGCGGGGTGACGCTGGCCCCGGTGCTGGGCCGGCTGGTCGCCGACGAGATCGCCACGGGGGAGCCGCAGTGGCTGCTGGCGCCGTTTCGGGCCAGCCGCTTTGCCGAGCGGGCGACCCGGGTCGTGCTCGACATCGAGGACCTGTTCCGCTGACCGGGGATCTGTGACGACCGCTGGCAAGGGCGCTGTTGCATTGCGCAGGCCCAGGGAGCGCTGAAGCTCCGCCCAGCCGGTCGACTGCGTGCCGGTGGCGGCCACCGACCCGCTGTACGTCACACGTCCAACCCAGGAAGCTGAGCTGCAGCCTGATTGCCCGCCAGCGCTGGCAACCAGCCGTTGTAGTTGACGCAAGGCGGCGCGCCGGGGCGATTGACGTGCACGTAGGGCCGGACAACCCGGCGTCGGCGGGACCTTTGGGGCTGGCGGGAGAGCGCTCGCCCTCCCATGGTGGCGGTGACCGTCTTCGAGGCGTCCAGGTGAGGGGGAGGGCGCCATGGAGTTGGCGCGTCTGGGGCGCCTGTCGTTCTTCCAGGGCATACCCAGCTGGGCGCTGATCCGCCTGGCCGAGGCGGCCAGCGAGGAGGAGCTTCCCGCCGGCCGGCTGGTGCTCCGTCAGTCCGACCGGGCTCGGGCGGTCCACTTCCTGCTGGCCGGGTCGGTGCAGGTCCTGATCCGGGTCGGCGAGGAGGACCTGCTGGTCGGGGTGCTGCGTCGCCCCGGCGAGCTGGTCGGCTGGTCGGCCTTCCGCCCCCCATACCGGTACACCGCCTCGGTGCGCTGCGAGGAGCCAAGCCGCCTGGCCAGGGTGCCGGCCACGGCGTTCGAGGAGGTCTTCGAGCGCGACCCCGCGCTCGCCTACCAGATCCTCCAGCGTGTCGCGACGAGCGTCGCCAACCGCTTGGAGCAGACCCGGGAGCGCCTGTGTCCGCCCCCGAGCAGCCACCGGTGGAGAGGGCAGGCCATGAGCGCCGAGACGCTTGAGCTGCTGGCCGGCTCCCCGTTCTTCGAGGGGTTCGACCCACAGGACCTGGCCGAGCTGGCCGGCCACGCCCGGATGATCGCGTTCCAGGCGGCCGAGCGGGTCTTCGCCGAAGCAGAGCCGGCCACCGCTCTATTCCTGCTCGTCTCCGGTGCCGTGGAGCTCTCCTTCGCCACGCAGGCAGACCAGGAGGGCCCAGGCCTGGCGGTCCAGACCATCACCCATGTGGGCCACCCCATCGGCTGGTCGTCGATGGTCGAGCCGTACGCCTACCGGGCGACAGCCACCGCCCGAGCGCCGACCCGGCTGCTCGCGCTGGACCGGGAAGTGCTGGAGCGCCAGGCCAAGGCCAACCCGCGCTTCGGGGTAGCGCTCATGCGTGCCATCCTCGGCGTCGTCGGCGACCGCCTCCGCGGAACCCGCCTGCGGCTGGTGGCGCGCCGCTACGACGACGTCGTCGTCGCCATCCGGGACCTGATGGACCAGAGCGGGAACCAGCTCAGCGTGACCTCGCCACTGCACAAGCTCCCCTACTACCTCCAGCATCGGCTCACGATCGCCGACGCCTTCCACACCCTGGACCTGCTCCGGCTCCACGGGGACCAGGCAGAGCGCGGCCTGGCAGCGCTCTGCCTGGACATCCTGGAGCGCGTGCACCAGGAGCTCCAGATCTACCAGCAGCTCCAGCAGATCTACGAGGCCGTTGCCGGCGCGCCCGCGACGATGAGCCCGGAGGAGGTCCGGCGACGCAGCATGATCGGGTTCCGCCGCCTGTTCGCCGGCACTCGCCACCGGATCGTCGGCTGGGAGCGGCTGCCGGAACGACCTGGCCACATCGTCATCATGAACCACCTGGACAACCACCCGGACAACCTGCTGCCCAACAACTTCACCCTTACGCTCGACACCCATTTCGTCGCGAGCATGATCCTGTTCGAGCGCTACGGCGAGGCGCCCATCCGGGTGATCCGCAAGTCACGGCCGGACGAGTATGGCCACCAGCGGTTCTACGACCGGCTCGGCTACGTCTACGCCTACTCCGGCCACGTCGACGCCGACGACGAAGACCCATGCAGCTCCCCGGAGGCGCGCCGCCGGTTCTTCCTTGACGCGGCCGGCTCCTGCCTGCGGATGGGCAAGAACGTGATCGTCTGCCCGGAAGGCG